>OWIX01000103.1_pt1 | contig 53640 bp, 43 predicted proteins | sample 1732851 | NCBI WGS metagenome assembly OWIX01 (sample SAMN05065761, study PRJEB22554) | human gut metagenome | biome: ENVO:2100002; feature: ENVO:00000062; material: ENVO:00002003 | host: Homo sapiens | place: USA
TACACCCTAGAGTTCGTCGGCAGCGTCAGATGTGTATAAGAGACAGGCTATGACCGGCTTTTAGAGCCCAGCATGGAGCGTGAACTGCGCACGGCGCTGACCGACATGGCCAACGAACAGGCCATCCATAATTTCGCTCTCAATCTGCGCCCGCTTCTCATGCAGCCGCCTGTAAAAGGTGCGGTCACGATGGGCCTCGACCCCGGCTACAGCCATGGCTGCAAGGTTGCCGTTGTGGATGAGACAGGCAAGGTGCTTGACACCACAGTCGTTTACCCGACGTTCGGCGAAAAGCAGAAGCAGGACGCGATTGCAAAGCTTTCACAGCTCATCAAAAAGGACAATGTGCGCCATCTTGCCATCGGCAACGGCACGGCCTCGCGTGAGACGGAGGCCATGGCCGTCGAGATGATCCATAAGCTTGGCGGCGGCGTTTCCTATATGATCGTCAACGAGGCGGGCGCGTCCGTCTATTCCGCGTCGAAGCTGGCGGCGGAGGAATTCCCGCAGTATGATGTGAACCTGCGCTCGGCGGTATCCATCGCGCGCCGGCTGCAGGATCCGCTGGCGGAACTGGTGAAAATCGATCCGAAGGCGATCGGTGTCGGACAGTATCAGCATGATATGCCGGAAAAGGAACTCGACGTCGCACTCGGCGGCGTGGTCGAGGCCTGCGTTAACGCCGTCGGCGTCGATCTGAACACGGCCTCCGCTCCCCTTTTGAAGCGGGTTGCGGGGCTCAACGCGACAACGGCAAAGAATATCGTTGCCTACCGCGAAGAAAACGGTGCGTTCACCTCGCGCGCGCAGATCAAAAAGGTGCCGAAGCTGGGACCGAAGGCATTTGAGCAGTGCGCAGGCTTTTTGCGTGTACCGGAAAGCAAGCAGGTGCTTGACCGCACCGGCGTGCACCCGGAAAGCTACGACGCGGCGAAAAAGCTGGCAGAGTTGCTGGATGTTGACCTTAAAAATGCAGGCAAGCCGGAAATGGCGCTGCTCCCCGATAAGCTTCGCGCCTACGGCGCGGAAAAGGCCGCAGCCGCATGCGGTGTCGGTGTGCCGACGCTGCAGGACATCGTCAAGGAACTTGTCAAACCCGGCCGCGACCCGCGCGACGAACTGCCCGCGCCGATTCTGCGCACGGATGTTTTGGAACTGAAGGATCTCAAGCCCGGCATGGTGCTCAGCGGAACGGTGCGCAATGTCATTGATTTCGGCGTATTCGTCGATATCGGCGTCCACCAGGACGGTCTGGTACACATTTCTCAGGTCAGCAATAAATTTATCAAGCATCCATCTGAGGTCGTTGCGGTCGGCGACGTGGTTAAGGTCGCCGTTCTGGATGTCGATCAGAAGCGCGGCCGGCTCAGTCTGACAATGAAGGGCGTCAAATAAGCAGCACAGTGCAGGGTCAGAAGCCCCGCAGCAGCTGGAGAAAACTTCCCTAAAACTTTCTTCCCGCATGGACTTGCGCAGGGGGAGAATTTGGAGTATAATTTACCATAATTATATGTATCAATGGGAGAATGACTCTATGGCTACGATCCGTGAATTCTTCCAGAATCTTCTGTATCAGGTCCCTGCCATCGGGATTTCAGATATTGTCGATATCCTGGTCGTTTCGATAATTTTCTATTCGCTCCTTCGTCTGATCCGCTCGACGAGCGCAGCGCGTGTGGCTCGCGCGATTTTGCTGCTGCTGGCAATCACGCTGCTGACGGATGTGCTGAATCTCTATACATTAAACTGGCTGCTCAACAAGATCCTCGAGGTCGGCGCGATCGCGCTCATCATCGTGTTCCAGCCGGAACTTCGCCGTGCACTCGAGCGTGTCGGCGCGCAGCTGCATTTCCATCTGCTCTCGACCGAGGCAGGCGCTTCCATCGAACAGAGCGCCGTTGCCGCCACGGTGCAGGCCTGCGAGATCATGTCGCGTGAACGCGTCGGCGTTCTGCTCGTATTTGAGCGCGAGACGCCGCTTGACGACTATTTCAAGACCGGCACCATTGTTGACGCACAGCTGTCTGAGCAGCTGCTGCGCAACCTTTTCTTTAAAAACTCTCCTCTGCACGACGGCGCTGTCATTGTCCGAGGCGGACGTGTGGCCGCAGCCGGCTGTGTCATGCCGCTGAGCGACAATCCGCACCTGCCGAGCGACCTCGGCACGCGTCACCGCGCGGGTGTCGGCACGAGTGAAGTCTCCGATGCCGTGGTCGTGATTGTTTCGGAGGAAAACGGGACGATTTCCGTCGCCATCGGCGGCATGCTCAAGCGCCATTTGGCTCCCCAGACGCTGCAGAAGCTGCTGTCCAACGAACTGATTGCGGACGAAACGGAGAATAAGACGCTGCTCAAGAGACTCGCCGCATGCTTCAGCAGGAAGGACGGTTCCAATGAAAAGTAAACTCTTCTCTCTGATCATCTCCGTCCTTGCGGCTATGTGTCTGTGGGTCTACGTCATGACTGTCGTAAATCCGGATGTTGATCTGACCATCGGCAATATTCCCGTGACATTTTCCGGCGCAGAAGTTCTGCGCGAAGATCACGGACTTGTCATTACCGGCGACTATCAGGAATTTGTTTCCGTGCATTTCTATGGAAAAAACGCCGATCTGAAAACGCTTGACCAGCACAAAGACGAGATCAAGGCTGTGATCGACGTGTCCAAGGTGCGCAGCACGAAGGATTACACGATGTCCTACGACATCACGCTCCCCAGCGCCGTATCCGCCTCGTCCATCACAAAAATGGATAAATCTCCTGCCAGCATCACCTTTACCGTTGAGCGTCAGATCCGCAAGCCGGTCGAAGTGCGGGGCGATTTCTCCAATGTCAAGATCGCTGAGGGCTATATGCTCGACAGCACCAGCTTTGATTTTGATTCCATTACCATTGAGGGCCCTGAATCGGTCGTCAATACCGTCGATCACGCTGCAATCACCATTGAGCGCAGCAACGTGGATAAGACCATCACCGAATCCGTCCCAATTACGCTTCTGGACAAGGACGGCGCACAGGTTGACCCGACGCAGCTGACGCTCAGTTCCGACACGATCGAGGTCACAATGAAGATCGTCAAATATAAAGTTGTGCCCATTGAGGTGCAGTTCACCGAGGGCGGCGGCGCGAAGCTTTCCGATCTGGATTGGGACTACGAGCCCAAAGCCATCACGCTCTCCGGCGACTCCACCGTACTCGACGGTCTCAACTCAATCCAACTTGAGCCCATCGATCTGTCCACGCTGCCGAGCAACGACGAAACGGTCGAGCGCGCCATTCTGATCCCGAACGAGGCCAAGAACGTCTCCGGCGAGGAGACTGTTTCCGTCCGGATCACCATCAAGGGTAAGCAGATCAAAACACTCCGCACGACGAATATTGTGTTCGTTGGCGTTGACGAAGAAAAATTCAAGGCTACGAGCCTGTCCCAGCAGGTGCAAGTCACCATTCGCGCCGACGCGGCCGACGCGTCGCGGATCTCCGCGAACAGCATCCGTATCGTCGCCGATATGAGCGGCTATACGCAGGAGGGAACGTACCAGGTTCCGGTCACGGTCTATGTCGATGGCTTCGATTCTGCCGGAGCGATCGGACAGTATTCCATCGCCGCAACGCTTGCCGCAGCGGATGAGCCGGATAAACAGCCCTGAAGAAAATGGAGGAAATAACGTGATTAGAAGTATGACCGGCTATGGCCGCGCAGAAAAAAACATCGACGGGCGTGAAATCACTGTCGAACTGCGGGCCGTCAACAACCGCTATCTAGATTTGAACGTCAAGCTTCCGCGTGTCTACGGCTTCGCGGAGGATGCCGTCAAAGCGCTCATCAAGGCGAACGTGAACCGCGGGAAGCTGGATATGTTCATCACCGTTAATGTCACCGAGGATACGAGCGTCAAGATTGCACTCAATAAGCCCGTTCTGGAGGGGTATCTCGCCGCGCTCAAGTCCATCGCTGCAGATTACGGCGTGCGCGATGACATTTCCGTTACGGCCCTGTCCCGCATGCCTGACGTCTTTGTGATTGAGAAACAGGAAGAGGACGAGCAGAAGCTGACAGACGATATCCTGTCCGTCGTCAAGGAGGCGCTTGCCAAATTCAACGCCATGCGCGAAAAAGAGGGCGCGGCCATGGAGGCTGACCTTCGCAGCCGCGCGAAAACAGTGTTGTCTCTTGTCGAAAAGGTTGAAGCGCGCAGCCCCGTCACACTTGCGGAGTATCGCGCCCGGCTGACTGAGAAAATGCAGGAGATACTCGGCGCAACCAATATCGACGAGGGCCGTATTTTGCAGGAAGCCGCCGTCTATGCTGACAAAATTGCCGTAGACGAAGAAACGGTCCGCCTGCGCAGCCATCTGAATCAGCTTGATCAGATGCTGACAACCGGCGGCCCCATTGGCCGCAAGCTGGACTTCCTGCTTCAGGAATTCAACCGCGAGTCCAACACCATCGGCTCCAAGGGCAACGATCTGGAACAGGCCCGAACCGTCGTCGATCTCAAGGCGGAACTGGAAAAGATCCGCGAACAGACGCAGAACATCGAATAATAGGAGGCAGACATGAAGCTTATTTCGATCGGCTTTGGCAACGCTGTCGCTGCCGCCCGGATCCTAGCTGTCGTCAGCCCCGACTCCGCACCCATCAAGCGCGTCGTGCAGGAGGCGCGGGAACGCGGCATGCTGCTCGATGCCTCATTCGGCCGTAGAACGAAATCCGTTCTGCTGCTGGACACCGACCATGTGATTCTCTCGTCCGTCACACCGGAGACGATCTGCGCGCGTATGGAAGAAAAAACATCGGAGGAGACGAATTTGCAGCCATGAAGGGAAAACTGTTTGCGATCTCCGGCCCCTCCGGCGTCGGAAAAAATTCCGTGCTCAGCCGCGTCATGCAGCTGCGTGACCGGGTGCAGTATTCGATCTCCGCAACCTCCCGCCCCATGCGCCCCGGCGAAATCGACGGCAAAAGCTATTATTTTGTCACCCGTGCACAGTTTGAACAGATGATCGCGGCGGGCGAACTTCTAGAACATGCCGAATATGTCGGCAATTATTATGGCACACCTCTGAAACCCATCCTGACCGCGCTCGAAGCTGGAACAGACGTTGTGATGGACGTGGACGTAGTTGGTGCGCTGAATATCAAAAAGCGTCTGCCGGAGGCAGTTCTTGTTTTCCTGACTGCACCGTCAATGGCCGAAATTCGCCGCAGACTGCAAAACCGCGGCGATGTACCGCCGGAATTGATGGAAAAGCGCATGGAACGGGCAAAATGGGAATACAGCCAGGCCGGACAATATGACTATCTCGTCGTTAACGATACGGTTGAGCATGCGGCACAAGAGCTGCTTGCAATTATGACTGCAGAAAAGTGTAAAATGATGGATCGTATCCATTGCATAAAGGAGGAACTCTAATGCTTTACCCCGCAATGTCGGAACTTCTTAAGAATGTTGACAGCCGCTATCTGCTTGTCAATGTGGTCGCGCACCGCGCGCGTCAGCTGTCCATCGAGTCCGAACTCACGCACGAGCCGCTCGAGGAAAAGCCCGTCACGCTCGCTATCCGCGAGGTTGCCGACGGCCAGCTGAAGGCTACGCTCGACGATAAATACAGACACTGAGCCAAACTCCGGCGCAGGCCAGCCGCCTGCGCCGGTTCTTTTGAATACTGCGGAGGAACTCAATTTTATGAAAATTTGCGTCAAATCCGTATGCACTTCCCCGCTTGGTTGTAGGGGTCGATGCCCACGTTGACCCATTTGGAAGTTACAAGTTCGCCGAAGATTTCCGTAAAAACGGCACATACTGCGCGAGCCGATGTGGGCATCGGCCCCTACAGAGTCTTGGGCGAATCCGTACTGCCCCATAAATTTTGAACGCAAAGCTGATTTACCGCAGATATTTAACCGTAACTGCTCGCAAATTCGGCTGTACTGTAACAGGCGGCGCATACCATGGCGCCCGTGGGGTGATTCTGTGTTGTCATGACACCTAAAAACCTGGTGCTTGCCTGAACTGCACCCACAGTACGCACCCACCGTGTCCAAGCACGCTTCTCTTCCATATCTTTTCTCTTGCATGAGAAAAGATATGGCCGCCGGAGGCACACCCCGAGAAACCCGATTTTACCAGACAAAGGAGGAACAGGTCATGTCTATGATTGCACAGTTGGCTGTTGCAGCAGCGGTTTATGCCATTGACAGGCCCTATTCCTACCGTGTGCCGGAGGATATGCCGCTGCTGGCCGGGATGCGCGTGCTTGTTCCGTTTGGTCACGGCAACCGCCGGACGGAGGGCGTCGTCTTATCCGTGCAGGAAGGGGATCCGTCAGGACTCAAGGCCGTCGAGCGCACGCTCGACGGCGCGCCGATTCTGACGGACAGCCAGCTTCGCCTTGCTGCGTTTATGAAAGAGCGCTATTTCTGCACATTTTATGACGCGGTCAAGGCCATCCTTCCTGCCGGATTCTGGTTCGACGAAAAGCGGACGCTGACACTCGTATCCGGCGCGCAGGACAAGCTGCCGCCCGGCATGGCAAACTCCGGCGCGGCAAGGCTCGTACAGCTGCTGATCGATCTCGGCGGCAGCGCGCCGGAGCGGACGCTCCGGCAGCAGTTTGAATCTCCGCAGACGTTCGACGCCGCCGTGCAGGCGCTGCGAAAGCGCAGTCTGCTGCGTGAGGACGCTTCACTCACGCAAAAAACGAACGAAAAAACCATCAAGGTCGCTGCGCTTGCCGTGAGCGCGGAAGAAGCGGAACAGTTCGCTGCAAAAAAGCAGATTTCAGCACCCCTGCAGGCCGCGTTGCTGCGCCTGCTGTGTGTCGTCGGCGCCGGTCCCTGCCGCGAGTTGTGTGACCTGACCGGCGCGAGTATGCAGACCATCTCGCGCCTTGCAAAGCTTGGCCTGCTTGAAACGCATGAACAGGAGCAGCTGCGCAGCCCGAAGCGCGAGGCCGTACCGCCTGCCGGACCGCTGACGCTGAGTGAAGAGCAGCAAGCTGCCTTCGACGGCCTGAACCGGCAGATGCAGCAGGAAAAGCCTGGCGCGGCGCTTCTCTACGGCGTGACGGGCAGCGGCAAAACCTCAGTCTATCTTGCATTGATTCAAAGCGCGCTGGATAAGGGTCGCTCCGCCATGCTGCTCGTGCCGGAGATTGCGCTCACGCCACAGCTGCTGCATAAAATGACCGCGCACTTTGGAAAAACCGTTGCTGTGCTCCATTCGAGTCTGCGTGTGGGCGAACGCTATGACGAGTGGCGGCGCATTGCGCGCGGCGAGGCGCGTGTCGTGGTCGGCACACGCTCAGCGGTCTTCGCACCGCTTCAAAACCCCGGTCTGCTTATCCTCGATGAGGAGCAGGAGCATACATATAAATCTGAAAACGCCCCGCGCTATCACGCGCGGGAGATCGCGCTCTATCGCAGCGCGAGGGCGGGCGCACTCGTGCTTTTCGGCTCGGCCACGCCGTCCATCGAGACGATGTATCTGGCCAAAACAGGTGTTTACAGCCTTTATACGCTTAAGACCCGCTACAATGGACGCGCGCTGCCCGACGCGCGTATCATCGACATGAAGCAGGAACTTCGCGCGGGCAATGATCTGGACTTGAGCCGGGAACTGGAAGAGGGCATCCGCGACGCAATTTTGGACGGTAAACAATCCATCCTGTTTTTGAACCGGCGCGGCAACAGCCGGTATCTGGTCTGCATGGATTGCGGTGACGTGCCGCAGTGCCCGCGGTGCAGCGTCCATCTGACGTACCACTCCTCCGGCCGCCGTCTGATGTGCCACTACTGCGGCTTTACCATGCCCGCACATGCGCGCTGTGAAAAATGCGGCGGTGCGATGAAGGCCATCGGAAGCGGCACGCAGAAGATCGAGCAGGAACTGAAAGCCTTGTTTCCCGACACGGAGGTTCTGCGCATGGACGCCGATACCGTACCCGCCGCAGGCGGGCATGAGGCAATGCTGAAAAAATTCCGCGAACAGCAGATTCCCATTCTGCTTGGCACGCAGATGGTTGCCAAGGGCCTTGATTTCCCATCCGTCACGCTCGTCGGCGTCATTGACGCGGACATGAGCCTGTATGTAGACAATTTTCGTGCCGCCGAGACAACGTTCTCCCTAATTACGCAGGTCGTCGGCCGTTCCGGGCGCGGCGCAGACGCGGGCTGCGCCATGATTCAGACCATGACGCCGGAGCATCCCGTTCTGCGGCTTGCCGCAAAGCAGGATTATGACGCGTTTTACGAACTGGAACTGCAAATGCGGAAGCTGCGCAGCTGCCCGCCGTTCTCGGATCTTTTCACCATCACGGTTGCGGGGCTGGAGGAGCGTGGGCTGATCGAGGCCAGCGTCCGCCTGCGCGACGCACTGGCCGCCAATCTCCGGAAGGAGCCGTACTGCCGCGCGCCCGCGCAGCTGCTCGGCCCTGCCCCGGCCAGCGTCGCCCGCGTCAACTATTCCTACCGTTATCAGCTGACGCTGGTCTGCAGGAATTCCGCAGCTATCCGCCGTCTGCTGGCGTATATTCTCGCGGAGTTCTCCAAGGATCGCCGCAATAAGGGCATCACGGCGCTGATCGACGTCAATTCCTACCAATAAAATACGCTGCTGTTTGGTTGTTTCGCCTAAACGGTTGCATTTTGTAATCAAATCTGCTATACTATCTCCGATTTGATGCAAAGAAAGGAGCGTGACAGAGTGAAAACCAGACTTCGCAGCCTGCTTTGGGTTTTCATGGCGCTGACCCTTCTTCTGGCCGGGACAACGCTTGTCCGCGCATATGATATCTCCTTCTCCGATGTGCCGGAGAGCAGCTGGTTTTATGAGGACGTGATGACGCTGTCCGAATCCGGCGTCGTCAGCGGCTACCCGGACGGTACATATCGCCCCACGAAAAAGGTCACGACCGGCGAATCGCTCAAGATGATCCTGCTGGCCGCAGGCTATCCGGAGCCGGAGCGCGCCGAGTCCCACTGGGCAAGAGGCTATCTGAATTTTGCCATCGATCAGGGCTTCCTTGTGCGCTATCAGGATATTACCGATCTGGACGTCAATATGACGCGCGGTATGCTTGCCAAGCTTGCTGCAAACGCGCTTGGCCTGTCTGACCCCGGCACCTACGGCACATTTACCGACACCGACAGTGTCTATGTCGAAGCGCTCTACGCCGCCGGGATTGTCGGCGGCTACCCGGACGGGACGTATCGCCCGGATGCGTCTGTATCGCGTGCGGAGATTGCTGCGATTGTCAACCGCATTTATCAGAGTTTTGAACCAGTAGTTCCCACAGACCCGGATCAGGATCCGACGGAGATCACGCTCCGCACGACCGAGCAGATGATTGATTTCATCAAGCAGAAAGAGGGATTCCGGGAAAGAGCCTACTGGGACTACGCCCAGTATTCCATCGGCTACGGCAGCGCCTGCGGCAAGGACGACTACCCCAACGGCATCACGGAAGCGCAGGCAGACGTTCTGCTGCGTGAGATGCTGCAGGGTTTTGAGGAAAAGCTGGACAAATTCCTGGCGGAAAACAACATTTTCCTGAGCGATAACCAATACGACGCGCTCGTCAGTCTGACCTACAACATTGGCTCCGGCTGGATGAAGGACAGCGCACTGTCCACCATGCTCAAGAGCGGACTCTATTCGACCAACGAATTGGCCTCTGCCATGGGCATCTGGTGTCATGTGAAGGAATCCAACGGCGAGTATGTGATCAACGATGGTCTTGTAAACCGCCGTATGGCGGAACTTCGCGTGTTCCTTTATGCCGATTATTCCGGCTCGTCCGACGGCTTCTACTGGGTACGCTTCGTGCAGACCGAGAAGGGCGACCGGGAACGCGATATCGCATTCTACGAAGCAGGCAGCGTCTATGACCCGCCCTTTGACGCCACATCCGATACCGAAATCTTCCTTGGCTGGTACACGGAATCCGGTGAATTGCTGACCGACCTGACGGCGACTGAAAACCGCACCGTCTACGCGCAGTGGGAAAGCGATTTTTATTGAGTTCCGATTTTGAAAGTCCGGATTATTGGACATAACGCATGATATACTGACCGCAGATCAACCGAAAGGGGAACTGCGTCATGGAAATTACGATGCGTTATGTCAGAGGTCATGTAGAGGTCTATACCACGGCGGGCCAGTTCCTGTTTTCCGCCGACACCGAGGCGGAAGCTGCCGCCATGCTGGAGGAATAAGATGAACATTCAGATCTTCGGAAAAAAGAAATGCTTTGATACGAAAAAGACTGAACGCTGGTTCAAGGAGCGCCGAATCAAGTTTCAGCAGATTGATCTGGTTCGCTTCGGGATGTCCGGCGGCGAATTTGACAGTGTCCTGCGCGCCGTCGGCGGTGTGGACACGCTGATTGACTGGTCGGTCAAAAGTCCGGAGATTGATCTTATGCGCTATACAGATGATACGCGCGCCAAAGAAAACAAGCTGTTCGATCATCCAGAACTCATGCGGACACCCATCGTCCGAAACGGCAAGCAGGCCACGGCCGGGTATTGCCCGGAGATTTGGGAAACATGGGAATGAAAACGAATCCGGCGGAGCGCAATGCGCTCCACCGGATTTTTGCTTATCTCTTCGTTTCTCCACCTGTCATATCGAACATTGCCTTGCTGCGGCGCGCAAAGTGGCCGACCTTCGGCATGCCTTGCGCAATGGCTGGATAGGCATTGTCGGTATCGGCGGTCTTCTGGATGTTGTAAGTGCCGTACTGATTGACCACATCAAAGCAATCGTCCGGCTGGCCGGGAAATTCATGGTTCATAGGCGTTGGATCGTAGCGGAATTTTTCGTTGTTTGCCATAAACGTCACCTCTGTGACAGCTTTTGCGGAAAGGGGATTTTTATGCACGGCGTGGTGATAAGCCTCCCCTTGCCGCGCCTGTTCTGCGCGAAAAATTGTGAAAAGCAGATGCAGACGCCTACTCGAATGTAGGGGCCGATGCCTAATCGGCCCGTTGGGAAGTTGCGAATTCGCCGTAGGCTACCGTAAAACCGGTGCATTCTGCCGGGCCGATGTGGGCATCGGCCCCTACGCGGTGCGTACGAATTCGCCGAAGGACTTCTGGTTTTGCTGCTGCATGCTGCAACCCCTCAGGCGCTTCGCGCCAGCTTCCCTGTATCAGAGCAGCATCAGCAGTGTTCCGCCGACGACAGCAACAAGGCCGGCAGCCGATTTCTTCGTCAGCTTTTCGTGGAACACGAGCCACGAGAACAGAATCGTCACCAGAATGCTCAGCTTATCGATGGGCGCGACGACGCTCGCCGGGCCGTCCTGCAGGGCTTTATAATAGCACAGCCAGCTGCCGCCCGTGGCTAAACCGGACAGGCAGATAAAGACGAGTTCATTCTTCGGCACCGCGCGCAGAAGCTTTCCCTTACCCGTGACGAATACCATCATCCACGACATCACAAGCACTACGCCCGTGCGAATCGCCGTGCCGAGATTCGATTCAACGCCGGAAATGCCGATCTTGCCGAGAATGGAGGTCAGACTTGCGAACACGGCGGAACCTGCCGCGTACAGAAGCCAGCTGCTTCCAGCCTTTGCCGCGCCGTCTGACTGCTTTTTCTCGATCATAAGATAAGTACCCGCCGCGATCAGTACGATGCCTGCGCCCTTTGCGATGCTCAGCGATTCATGCAGGAAAATGACTGCAAGCAGGATAGTCAGAACCGTGCTGGATTTATCGACCGGCACAACCTTATTGATATCGCCGATCTGCAGCGCACGGAAATAACACAGCCAGCTTGCGCCGGTTGCAAGGCCGGACAGAATCAGGAACAGAAGCGTTTTTTCGCTGATTGCGGAAAGCCGTTCCTGCGAGCCGACGATGAACACCATCAGCCATGAAAAGGCCAGAACCACGATTGTCCGGATTGCAGTCGCAACCGTTGAATCCGTCTTTCGGATGCCGCACTTGACCAACACCGCTGTCAAGCCCGCAAACAGTGCCGACCCGAACGCATAGAGAATCCACATAATCCCGGCTCCCTTCGATATGAATCGACGGCCCGCCTCGGCAGGCCGTCTCCTATTCTAGCACGTTTCAAGCAAAAAACACGTTATTTTTTTCCGTGGGGCGAACATTCCATGTAATGATACTTTTTTCGCTTGGCAAACAGAAAAATCACGGAGATAAGCGTTGCAAAGACCTCAGCGACCGTGATGGCGTACCAGATGCCGTCAACGTCAAAAATCAGCGGGAGAATGAGAACAGAGGCCGTCTGGAACACGAGCGTCCGCAAAAAAGAGATCGCGGCGGAAATTAGCCCGTTGCCCAGCGCCGTAAAGAACGACGAGGCGAATATATTGAAGCCCGCAAACAAAAACGCGAACGAGAACAGCCGGAACGCGTGGCAGGTCAGCGTATAAAGCCCCTCGTCATACCCGACAAACAGCTTCGCAAGCGGCGCAGCCAGCAGTCTTGCCAGAAGCGTCAGCACAGCACCGGAAGCACACATCAGCAAAACGCTCTTTTTGAGCATGTTTTTCAGTTCAGCATGATTCTGTGCGCCGTAGTGAAAGCCGACGATCGGCGCGCAGCCGATGGCGTAGCCGATATCAATGGCAATAAAGATGAACTGCACATACATCAGAACGCCATAAGCCGAGACGCCGTCTTCTCCGATGTACTTGAGCAGCTGGAAGTTATAGAGCATGCTGACAATAGACGAGGAGATATTGCTCATCAACTCGGACGAGCCGTTGCCGCAGGCGTTCAGCATCGGGCGCAGTTCCAGCCGCGTTTTGACGAGCCGGAGTCTGCTTGTATTCGGACGAAGGAAATAGACCAGCGGAAACAGGCCGCCCACGCACTGGCTCAGGCCCGTTGCAATGGCTGCACCTGCAATGCCCCAGCGGAACCCCGCGACAAACAGTGCATCGAGCGCCATATTCGTTACGCCTGCCGCGACCGTTGCGGCAAGGCCCAGCTTTGGCTTTTCTGCCGCGATCAGAAAACTCTGGAATACATTCTGCAGCATGAACGCGCCTGTGAACGCAATGACAATCCGTCCATAGCGCACGCAGTCATCCAGCATTTCCGGCGTTGCGCCGAGAAATTGCGCCACCGGACGCATACAGACAACACCGAATACGGCAAGCAAAACACCGAGCAGCGCCGTAAAGAGAATCATCATGGAAAAATAGCGGCTGGCTTCCTCTTGCTGACCCTCGCCAAGCGTCTTAGAGACGAGTGCGGTGCCGCCCGTGCCGATCATGAAGCCGATGCCGCCCAGTACCATAATGAACGGCATGACCAGATTGATCGCCGCAAAGGCCGTCTTTCCGGCGAAATTCGAGACGAAAAGCCCGTCCACCACGCCGTAGATCGATGTAAAGATCATCATAATGATGGACGGCAATACAAATCGGAGCAGTTTTCGATAGGTAAAATGATCGGATAACCGAATCTGTTGCTTCATTTTTTATTTCTGCGCCGCCGGTTCGGGCGGTGTTCCTCCTTTTGACTTTGATTCTCTGAACTGCTGCTCAAGAAGCAGGCGGTACTGCCGGGTCAGGCAGATGAAGGCCGCGCGGTCCTCCGGACGCATTGCACGCAGTGCGGCAGCCTCCGCCTCTGGAATCCTGTCAACGCGTTCACAGGCAAGCTGTTCGCCCTTCGGCGTCAGCTGCACAAGCTTGCTGCGCTGATCGGCACCAGATGAAAGGGCAAGATACCCCTCAGCAACAAGCTTCTTGAGGGCGGAATTGACCGTCTGCTTCGGCTCAGCAAGAAATTCACAGAGTTCCGCCTGTGTAAAGCTTTTTTCCTCCACGCGCAGTGTGTAGAGAATCCAGAACGCACATTCGGCCATCCCGCACTCTTTCGCTGCGCTCCGGTAGATATCATCCAGCTTTTTCATTTCTCTGTTAAACGCCACAAGCGTCCGATAAGAAACCGGATCCATATCCGCACCTCCAAACTGTCCGAAATCAGACTGTTGCAGTATAGTCCGATTTCGGATATTTGTCAAGCATTTTTTCCGGCGGAACGGAAATGGGTACCGACAGCAGTTCGGTCGATCGGTATTTCTTTGCATGGAAAAAACACTTGACAGCGTAACAATGTTATGCTATTGTATGGATGTAACAGTGTTACGGAACAATGTTACAGAAGGAGGCTGTACATGGATGAGGATCTGATTTCCAAAAAGGAACTGTTGGAGCGCTATGGAATTTCGTATGGCGCACTGTACCGCTGGAAGCGGATGGGCCTGATCCCGGAAAGCTGGTTCCTGCGCCGTTCGACGCCGAGCGGACAGGAGACGTATTTCCACACGAAGCAGATCTGCCTGCGCGTGGAGCGGATCCTGGAAAGCAAGGAGCGCGTCTCGCTCGATGCGCTGGCGGAGGAGCTGGCCGGGCAGAAGCAGGCGGCCGCTGCACGGCGGACGCTGGTTCTGGAAACAAAATACGGCGCGAAAATCTATCCCCTCGACGAGCTTTTACACCTGTATCTGACCGAGGGCGAACACAAAACCGATATTCTGGAGCATCTGAAGGAGGAAGCATTATGAACGAACACATTGATATGAAGATTTCCGGCTCGAGCAGCATGCCGGGCGGTGAATACGGCAAGGTCTCGATCAGCGGCGCGGGCAAGGTGCAGGGCAGCCTCAAATGTGAGGAACTGCACTGCTCCGGTGCATCGAATGTTCAGGGCGATGTGGACTGCGCAGGCGAGCTGTGCACAAGCGGAGCAGGGAAGGTGGCAGGAAGCGTCCGCTGCGGCAGTCTGACGTCCTCCGGCTCGTTTTCCGCGCAGTCGGTGCAGGTAGAGGGGCTCGCGTCCGTCTCCGGTTCACTGCGGACGGAGCGGGCGCTTACGGCAGACGAGCTCCGTGCGTCCGGCTCTCTGGAGGCCGGCAGCGTCCACTGCCGGGCGCTCCGTTCCTCCGGCGCGTGCCGGGTCAGCGGAGACGTCGAGGCAGAGACGGCGGTCTTGAGCGGTGCAGTAGAGATCGGCGGACTTCTGAACGCGGAGACAGTCGAGATCTCGGCCAACCGCGCGGTGCACATCAGTGCCATCGGCGGCGGAACTATCCGCGTCCTGCAGAAGGACACGGCAACGGTCCTCGGTATCTTCCACACAAGCCCCGGCTGTGCGCGCATCGGCTCGATCGAGGGCGACAACATCGAGCTGGAGAATGTCGAGGCTGAGATCGTCCGCGGCAAATACGTCCGCATCGGGCACGGCTGCCGGATCGGAACGGTTGAATTCGGCGAAAATCTGGAGGCTGAACCCGGCACCGTCGGCCACAGCACGCAGACCGGCACAAAATAAGTATCAAATCCACGGTAAATTGTAAATATTTCTTAACTTTCTGGGAAAAGGTTTGATTCCTGCGTCGATGTGTGATAGAATGCGTTCGTATGTGATTTTTATTGATACTGGAGAGATTCGATGTCACAGGTCAAACTGTTCAGCTCGACCGGCGGCGCGCGCGTAGCCAAGCGCTCCGGCAAGCCGAAAAAGAAGAAGGTTAAAAAGCCCCTGAAGACGCTCGCCATCTGGCTGCTCGTTATTCTGTGTCTGGAGGCGCTGTACTTCTTCTGCGTATATACAAACAACAGCTTCGTCAAAAAATGGCGGACGATTTACATCAACACCGCGATGGACACCATGCGCCACCAGTGGCTGGCAACCTATTTTATCCCCAAGGACGTCATTGACGAGGTCCGGTATGAATACGGTCTGGTCAGGGCTGCGACGGTCGGCAAGGAATCCAACGCCAACTGGGGCAAGACCGACTCCCCTGCCGAGCCGGACAGTTCCGCAAATGGCAGCGGCAACGTGACGCACATCGCCCCGAATGTCACGCACGAGTCGGACACAAAGGAAGATGATACGCTCACGCCCGAGGAACTGGAAAAGCAGGCGCAGGAAGCGTTCTACACCGTTTTCTGGGAACTCGACCGCACGTCGATGGAGGCGTATCTGGCCGAGCATCCCGACACGCTGGCAAACGGCTGGGATCATATTTACATCAACGAAGCCGGTTTTGACGACGAGGGTACATCCATCCAGTCCATTTTTGGCGAGCAGGTGCTGGCCATCGACGCGAAAGACGGCGTTCTTCTGCTGCGCATTTCCGGCAAGGGCTATCGCGGCGTGCTGGCCGTGGGCAAGGATCCGTCGCTTCTGTCCATCGAGATGGCCTCGACGCTCGGCACGGCCGGACAACTCTCGGGCACCATCGCCGAGGCACACAACGGCGTGCTGGCCATGAACGCCAACGGTTTCCTCGACCCCAACGGCGCGGGCAACGGCGGTCTGCTTGCGGGTTATACCATGTCCAACGGCACGGCCTATGGTGACCACTTCTCCGCCTACGCCTACAAGCGCATTGAACTGCACGAGGACAATCTGTTCTATATTAAAGATGCGCTGTCCCCCGTTAGTGAGGACTGCACCGACGCGGCAGAATTCACGCCCGCGCTCATCGTGGACGGCAAGAAGATCATGGATGATTACTGGACCGGCGAACAGCCGCGTGCGTGCATCGGACAGAGCGAAAAATACGAGATTCTGATGCTGGTCATCGAGGGCCGCTATCCACTTGAAGGCATCCTCGGCACGAGCGTCAACAACTGCTCCGAGATCCTGCTCCAGCACAAGTGCATGCAGGCTATCAACCTCGACGGCGGTTCGAGCGCCATGCTGTGGTTCGACGGCGAGTATGTCACGCAGTCGTCGTCCTCTCCCCTGCGCTACACCGGCGGCCGCCCGCTTCCGAACGCATGGGTCTATAAAAAAGCGCAATAAATGTTTTGCAGCCCTCGGCGCCTGCCGGGGGCTGCGTTGTTTTGTCCGCGCTTATGCAAGGATTTCCTTCAAAAGATCGGCCGTTCTGAAAATTTCCTGCTCGGTATTGAACGCAGAGAGACTGAATCGGACGGTTCCGGTTTCAAGCGTCCCGGCAGATTCGTGCGCAAGCGGCGCGCAGTGCAGTCCTGCACGCACGCAGACACCTTTTACCGCAAGCCGCGCGGCAAGCGTCTCACAGTCCATCTGCGCTGCGCACAGACTGAGCGTTCCGCTCTGCGGCTCGCCTGTAAACAGCCGCACACCTGGAACGTTTGTCAATAGAGACGTGAGCAGCTTTCTCTGGCGAACCTCATGCGCAAGCAGGCGCTGCGGGGTCTGCTGCTGCACGAAGCGCAGTCCGGCGGCAAGGCCGCAGATACCGCAGACATTCTGCGTCCCGGCCTCGGCGTGGTCCGGCAGTTCCGGCGGCATATCCGGCAGGCGCGAGGCGCTGCCGCTCCCGCCCTCTAAAAGCGTATCGGGCGTCCGGGCGCACAGAAGCAGCCCCGTGCCCTGCGGCCCGTAGAGTGCCTTATGTCCCGGCATGCAGATAAAGTCCGCACCGAGTTCTGCAAGGTGCACAGGCAGCAATCCCGCCGACTGTGACGCATCAAGTACGAACGGAACGCCGCGTGCGCGGCACAGAGCCGCGATTTCTTCGATGGGCAGGATATACCCGAACACATTGGAGACATGCGTGCAGACGACGGCGTTCGTATCCGGCGTAACGGCCCGATCGAACGCAGCCAGCGTATCCGCCGGGTCGAACAGCTGCCGCCCGACGGCTGTGATGTTCGCGCCGATGTGATGCAGCGGGCGCAGCACTGCGTTGTGTTCAAAGCCGGAGATCACCGCACGTCCGCCGGGCTTTACAAGCGTTTTGATCGCCAGATTCAGCGCGTGGGTGGCGTTCATGGTGAATACAACCTGCTCCGGCTGCGCACCAAAGAGTGCGCCGACCAGGCAGCGGCAGTCATAGACCGCGTCGGCCGCACGCATGGCAGGCGGATGCCCGCCGCGCCCAGGTGTCGCCATGCGGCGCATAGCACTCTGTACCGCAAAGGCGACCGCAGGCGGCTTCTGGAGCGTAGTCGCCCCGGCATCGAGATAGATCATAGCTGTGCCTGCTCCAGAAAGCCGTTCGGATGGACACGGTAAACCCCGGAAACGGGGCTGTTCCATGCGTGCAGGAGCTGCGCGGCATGTACGCCGTCGGCTCCTTCCACATAGACACCCCAGGTGCAGCCGAGGCTCGACACCTCCTGCGGCGCACGGCGAAGCTGCGTCCAGAGCCCCGCTTCGTAGAGGATCCGCCTGCCGGACTGTGCCGCCGTCTGGCTGCGGAACGTAAAGAGATAGGAAAACATGATACTCTCCTCCCGCTCTATCGTATGCGCGATCCCCGGGATTCGTCATCATTCGGCAGAATTATAAATTATAATTATAATTATTCAAGAAATACTCATAAACATTCTTGACATTTCTTTACCGCGCTGTATAATGAAACCCGTTATGAGAGAGGCTGCGGCTGACAGGAGTAAGACGCGTATCCGGCGGGAACCGGGTGTCTGAAAGGAGAAGCCGCCGAAGAGCCCGCGCCGTTCCCGCAGCGCCGGTATCTGGGACGCAGGAAAAGATCCTGCGGACTGTCACGGTTTTTCCGTGGAGAGCTGTCATGCGCGAACATGAGGATCTTGTGTGCGTCATGATGGAAAATCATGACGCATTTTTATTAAAGGAGTGGGCTTCATGAGAACCAAAACACCCAAATCCAAAACGATCCTGACCAAGATCGTCGCCATCGTCATTCTGGCACTGCTCGTCATCGCGGCAGTCAAGTGCGCAAACGGCGCGTCACTTGCAAACACAGCGTGGTCGCTGCTGCCGCCAGTCATTGCCATCGTGCTGGCGCTCATCACAAAGGAAGCCTACAGCGCGCTGTTCATCGGCGTTCTCGTCGGCGGCCTGTTTACCTGCGGCTTCGCACCCGTCGCAACACTCGACACCATCCTGAATGATGGCCTGATTGCCGCGATTGCCGCCAATGCGGGCATTTTTCTGTTCCTCGTGCTGCTGGGCATTATTGTCTCGCTGGTCAACGCAGCAGGTGGCTCGGCTGCCTTTGGCCGCTGGGCCGAGACGCACATCAAGACGCACGCAGGCGCGCAGCTGGCGACGTTCGTGCTCGGCATTCTGATTTTCATCGACGATTATTTCAACTGCCTGACTGTCGGCTCCGTCATGCGCCCGGTCACGGATGGCCACAAGATCTCCCGCCCAAAACTGGCTTATCTGATCGACGCCACGGCGGCTCCCGTGTGCATGATCGCGCCGATCTCGTCCTGGGCGGCGGCAGTTTCCTCCACGGCGGAGGGCCTCGACACCGGCATGAGCGGCATTGAACTGTTTGTCAAGGCCATCCCCTATAACCTCTATTCCATTTTGACCTTCGTGTTCATCCTCGCACTCGTTGCCATGAAATTCGATTACGGCCCCATGCGCAAATTTGAGGAAAAGGCCGCAAAGGGTGATTTGTCCGCGCTGACGGCGGACGCCGGGGAGTCGGCTAACCCCAATGGTCGCGTGATCGACCTCATTCTCCCGGTGCTGGTGCTGATCGTGACCTGCACGCTCGGCATGATCTATGTCGGCGGCTTCTTCGGCGTTGATATGTCCGGCAATCCGTCGTTCGCGGGCGACTTTATCGGTGCTTTCGGCAATACGAACGCTTTCGTCGGCCTGCCGTGGGGCGGCATCATTGCGCTGGTACTGACGGTTATCTATCTCGTTGCGCGGAAGGTTCTGTCGTTCAAGGAGGCTATGGCCTGCGTGCCCAAGGGCTTTGTCGCCATGGTTCCACCGATCATCATTCTGACGCTGGCCGTCTCGCTGAAAGCCATGATCAACTCCCTCGGCGCGGACGTGTATGTCTACAATCTGATGTTCGCCGCGTCTGAGTGGCTGTACAGCATGCTGCCCGCCGTGATCTTCGTTGTGGCCTGCATTCTGGCCTTCGCCTCCGGCACGAGTTGGGGTACATTCGGCATCCTGATCCCGATTGTCACTGCTGTCTTCCCTGCTGACAGCACGCTGCTGATCATCGGCATCTCCGCCTGCTGCGCGGGCGCTGTCTGCGGCGACCACTGCTCCCCCATTTCCGATACGACCATCATGGCCTCTGCCGGTGCGCAGTGTTTGCATCTCGACCATGTCTCCACGCAGCTTCCCTACGCGGTCACAGTCGCAATCGTCAGCTTTGTCGGCTTCATTGTCGCGGGCTTTGTGCAGAATGTGCTCATCACATGGCTCGTCAGCGCGGCGCTGCTGCTCGGTATCCTGCTGTTTCTTCGTGCAAGAGAACGCAAAAAGGAAGCATAAGCTTCAATCAGGTTCGGCCCCCTCCACCAATGGCGGAGGGGGCTGTTTCTTGCTGCCGCGCCTATTTTTGCAGTCTCTCCCGAATATTGATGGTTTCTTACATTTTCGCATTTTTCTCCCTCTATTTTCCCATTTTTCCCACGAGCCCCAGTAAAATCTGATGCTTGAAAAGTAAAACCCCGTTGGATATAATAAAGCTGAATTCCCCGGACTTTTCCGTATTCCCTTTGACTTTCCCGCATGCTTTCATCCGCAGGAGGTTCCCACGCATGAAATTGCTTCCCACGTTCAAAACAGAGCGCTATCGCAAGGCGCACAAAAACAGGCAGCGGTACCGTCTGGCTTTGATCTGCCTTGCAGTCCTTGTCGCAAGTGCAACCGGCTATGCGCTGATCCACCCCGCCATCACCATGACAGCCGCTGCACACAGGCATGACGCAAGCTGCTATACACAGGTCACTTTTAGCTTGGAGCAGGCGCTTCACTGCACATTTGCACAGGAACACGCCGACGATACCGCCTGCATCGTCCATCTGCATGATCAGACCTGCTACGACGATACCGGCGCACTCGTCTGCACACTTGTGGAAGTCGAGGCGCACACACATACGGAAGCGTGCCATACAGTGCTGGAAGCACATACGCACAGTGAAGACTGTTATGAACGGCAGCAGGGCGATCTGATCTGCGGGGAAGAAGAAACGGAGGAACACCAGCACACGGACAACTGCTATGTCTGGGCAGATATACTCGTCTGCGGCTTGGACGAATCTGCACCCGCCGAGCCTGTCCTGATCTGTGAAAAGCCGGAGATCGTCCTGCATACACATACAGAAACATGCTTCGGCGAAGACGGAACGCTGCGCTGCGACCTGCCGCAGATTCTGCTGCATCAGCATGGGCCGGAATGCTTTGAGACAATCGCCGTCCCGGCGGACACACAGACGCTGACCTGCACGAACACAGCCCCGGAACACGTTCACAGCATGCTGTGCTACGGCACATGGGAACTGACTTGCGGGCTGACGGAGGATGCCCCCGCAGACGGCGATGAAGATGCGGCGGAGGAGCCGGTTCTTCCGGAGACTCCAGCGAATCCGGAAGAACCGGATGCAGCCCCGGAAGATCATGCGGAACCGGAGGAAGAACCTGCAGAGGATACGCCGGCGGAAGAAGACGAGACACAGACCTTCCGGCTCGGATATTACCGCATCTGCGACGGAAAACCGCTGCTGGTCAAGGAAGAATCGACGGTCCGGGCAACCGCCGTATTCGGCAGACAAACCCGGTATTATGTCACAGCGTCAGAATTGGAAGCCGTCTATGGCGCATTTGGCTTTGAACGCGCGGCATATAGCGGGGAACTGCTCTTCCCGCATACGGATAACAGAGACGCCAGCAAACTCTGGGCAGACTGTGCGCCTGTTTACGACGAAGAAAACGGCGAATGGCGGATTCCGCTGAGTGAACAGGGAAAAAGCGACCACAGCTATGTATATTATCTGCCTGCTAATACAAAGCCAACCACATCGCTGTCTGATACAGAAATGCTGACAGCGAACACGTTTTACACCATCACTGTGACTGCTCCGGCAGAATTCGACATTTCAAAGACCGGCGTCTATGAAGTTCTGACCGGCCAGGCGTTTGAAATCGAACTGCCTGCTGAAGAGAGTTACGTCTGGAAGATCACGGATCTCAATACCGGCAAGCCGCTTGAGCCGGCCGGCGTTACACAGCTGGAGCAATCGGTCGTCTACTTTTTTAAGCCTGTCACCTGCCCCATCCGGATTGCCGCCGTCAAGGACGGCAGCAGCGACCGGTTGGCATGCACCATCCGGTATACCGCCGACACGCTTTCCGCACAACTCCAGCGACTCAGTTCAATCGTAACAGTCGCCAAGCAGTATATCATCACCAATGGAACCGTCGGCGGTTTGACGTCGCTCGACGAGCAAGTTGACCTTTCCCTGACCGATACTCATACGCTTCGCTGGCCGGACGATACAGCGCTGCAGGTCGGCGAGTCCGACAACACTGTTCAAAGCAAGGTCTACTTCTACCACTTTACGGGCTGGCGCATCAAGGGCAGGGAAGCATTTTTCCCGGCCGGTACGCCGGTCAGCGCCTCCGAACTGGCTGTGTTTGACGACGGCAGCGGTGTAATTGAACTGGAGGCTGTCTGGACACCGTTTGATGCGCGCGGAAAAATCCCGACCGTCAACTTCTATCTCTGCCTGACCTGCGAGATCATGGACAGCCGTGACAACGGCTTCAAGGGAAATCCTGCAACAAACTTCACACAGTCCCTGTTTACCGCGAAGGTCTTCGGTACGGACGAGAATACACAGGTCAAGGAAGGCTATATGCCGATTGCGGAGCAGAATACCGCCAACGGCGCGTACAACGTTGACGCGCAGCTGCGCACGCTCACGCAGACGGCCTATGACGGCATCTCACTCTCGGCGTTCCCGTCTGATGAGGAAGTCTTTGCCGCTATCCGTGCCGACGGCGGATATTCCATCACAATCGACGGGAAGTCGATCCCGGCTCAGAATCTGACCACGGACTACTTCAAAGTTCGCTGGTATGTTCTGAAATATCACGACAGCGACGGCTGGCACATTGACGGCGTTCTGGTCGCCAAGCAGGCGCAGCTGCGCGTAACAAAATCCTTTCTCGGCGACGCGGATGCGATCGCACAGATCAAAAACCAGACGGACAGCGAGGCCTATCGGATTCAGATGGACAGCGTTCATCCGCAGGGCGGACAGGAAGTTGCCGGAGACACCTATTATCTGACGCTTAATGAGAGACAGGCCGAGGATACTGACAGTTCTGCCATCGGATACGACACCTATGACGCAACCACCGACACTTACACATGGATTGTAACAGGGCGCATCGACGGACTGTATTCATTTGAGGAGCAGAACTATCTGCCGCCTTCCGGCAGTCAGGCGCAGTGTGCGTCCTATTGCCGCGTGAGCGATGCTCCATGGCAGACCGGCTCTACCGTGAGCGGTATCCGTATGCAGTCCTATCCGCAGGATCAGCCTGCATCCTCCTATCAGACCGTCTCGTTCCGAAACTATTACATCCAGCCCAATACGCTGACGCTTCATAAGATAGACGCGTTCACTAATCTTTCTCTGGCAAACATTAGGTTTTCGATCTCCCGCACAGATCAGGAGCAGGAACTTATACTGTACCGCAAGCCGGGCACCGGCATGTATTCCTATCTGTCTGGCAACGATTATTCTGAGCCGGCCGGAAACCGGATCGTGACCGATGCAAACGGTGATCTCTTCCTTTCACTGGAGGCGGGTTCATATGTTCTGGAGGAAGAATTCCCGACCGGTTATTCCGGCGCAGCCCGCATTGCATTTACCGTTGACGAAAACTGCCGGATCACCGCAATTTCCAGTGACGGCCCGAGCGGTTCCGTCTCCAACACCGAATCTTCGATCATGGTTCGCAACCAGTCCCATCTGCTCACGAGCGTCACGGCCGTGAAGGATTGGGGTTCCACACCGGAGGACCGGCGGGAACCGGTCGTTGTAACGCTGCTGTGCGGCGGCGTTCCGCTCAGCGGAACGGAGTATACGCAGACGCTGAGCAGCAGCAATAGCTGGACATACCAATGGCCGGATCTGCCGCTGTTCATGAACGGAAAGCTGGCAGAGTATACGCTGCACGAGGCCATGATCGGCGGCACAACATATGACAAGACCGCCGATCCCTCCGACGGCTACGCAAATTATCAGGTCACATATGATGCCGCGCTTTACAGTGAGAACGGTGGCCCGTATACAAGCGACGCATATCGAACGGACGAAACTGGCATTCTGCATTATGCCGATCACGTCCTGCTCACCGTTCACAACCGGCTCGACGGCAACAGCGGACAGATTCGAGTATCCAAGCAGTTCCAGAATGCCGCAGGCGAACACGTTGACCGGATCGAAGGCACTTATACCTTCGGACTTTACGAGGAGGCGAACCCGAGCGGCACTCCGCTGATGACAGCCTCTATCGTATACCGGAACGGCACGTCCATTCCCGAAGACGGCATTGCCAGGTTTGACGGACTCAAAATCGGCGGCAGCTACCATGTCTATGAACTTGACAGCAGCGGCAGGCCCATTTTGGACGGCAGCGCCGCAACCATCGGCGGCAAACCGTTCCTTGTGTCCGGCAGCGGCGTAACGGTCACGGTCAGTCAGGATGCACCGACCGGTGAGGTTACGGTCACGAACTGCGCTGCATATCCGGCGCTGCCCATGACCGGCAGCACAGGCACAGAACCGTTCCTGCTTGCGGGCGGCCTTCTGAGCGCGTGCGCTGCGGCCGCACTCGCACTGCGCAGGCGCAGAACGCATCTGAGTCGGTAATCCCGTCATGTGAATGGAACTTCTCAATACATGACAACGCAGCCAAAAAGGCTGCCTGCAGAATGTCTGCGGGCAGCCTTTTTTAGTTGCGGCATTATTGTATATTGGCAATCGTTCTTATATATTCGACCGACTGCATGATCTGCGCGTAGATCTGCTCATCTGACGGCTCCAGGAATCGGAAGGACAGATCCTTCATGCTGACGCAGAAACTCATGGGCATTTCCAGCGCGCAGGCAAGCGTCCCTCCCTGCCGCTCCAGCGCGGCAAACATGACCGGATACGGGAACACGCCCTGCCCGATCGGCTCGTTCCAGATATAGCCGTCGTGGATGCTGCCGTCCTTCATGTGCAGATACGCGACCGGCACGGAGGCGTTCTGCAGATCCTCGTCCAGCCGTATCTCGCCCCGGCAGAAGCGGTAGGTATTTCCCGGATCATAGGTATATTGGACGTTCGGCAGATTCAGTTCCGCGAACACGCCGCCGCATTCGCTTGCCGGGCCGACGATATCGCCGTAGGACTCCAGCCCCAGCCGCATACCGTAACGGTCAGCCAGTTCCGCCGCCCGTTTAACGTGCTCTAGGAACACATCATACCGAGTCTTCGGGCCGCAGCGCGTATTGACAAGCCGCGCACCGATCTGCCCAGCAAATTCGATTTTTTTCATCAGGCGCGCAAACTGCGCCTCGTCCGTCATGTCGCAGTGCGCCGACAGCGCGGTGCATTGCAGATCGCGCTTCTGAAGTTCCCGTTCAATCTGTGCAACATAGCCCGTTGAAACGCGCTCGGCGACGATCTGCTCGCTGATACCATCGATGGCGGACAGTTCGATCGTATGGAATCCGCAGCGGCGGGCCATGTCCATCGCGCGGATTGGATCCGTACCTGGAACGTTATTGGCGCAGAACGTAAACGGTGCAAGCGTCAGCATGTGTGTTCCTCCTGTTCAAAATGCAGCATAACTTTTGCCTCGCGGCCGCTGGATTTTTCACGGAACGCCTCGATTCCTTTGGAAAACGGCAGCTCACAGGAAACGACCTCCTCCAGCTTCAAATGCCGCGCCATAGCGATGGCTGCCGAAAACTGCCCGCTCGGCACGCAGACAGCGGAGAGCGTCGCGTCCTTCCAATAGAGCGTAAACAGATTCAATTCCAGATTGTAATCCATCCCGTAAAGCCCGAAAAAGACGACGGAACCGCCGCGCGCGACAAGATTCATGGTAATTGCCGCCGATTTCCGGTCGCCGCTGGCCTCAATGACCGCGTCGTAGCCGATTCCGCCGCTCAGCGTCAGCGCCTCGGTCACGACGCTCTGTGTATTCGGGTCGATCACAACGTCCGCGCCGAAGCGCAGCGCCGCCTCCCGCTTTTCCGCGACCGGCTCGACCACGACGATCTGCCCGACCGGGTGCTGCCGCACAAGCTTGAGGATAATCTGCCCCATGGCCCCGCAGCCGAGCAGAATAACCCGCTTGCCATAGCCAAGCCGCGCCTTGCTTACGGCGTGCATGGCCATCATCAGCGGCTCGATCAGACTTCCGGCACGCAGACTCACCTGTTCCGGCAGGCGGAAAACCTGCTGCTGGCGAATGTTCAGATACTCCGTCATCAGATTGGCATAGCCGGAACTGGGGTTCGTGCAGTATTCCGGGCGGTTGCTGCGGCAGGCGTCGCACAGGCCGCACGGCTCATACGGGTTGATCGTCACGCGGTCGCCCGGGTGGAGCGCACGGACATTCTCGCCCACCGCTGTCACGACGCCGGAGCCCTCGTGCCCCAGATAGCCGTTCAGCGGATACGCCGCCGTTCCGCGCAGCATCATCATATCGTAGCCGCAGATCGACGCGAACGCCATTCTGACCTGCACCTCGCCCGGCCCCGGCGTGGGCGGCATGGGAAGCTCCTTGAAATACAGCTTCCGGTTCGGCTGCATCCGAAGCGACCGGATCATAATTCTGCCTCCTTCTGCATGGCTGCGCGGTACTCCTGCGGCGTCATACCTGTTTGCTTTTTGAATACCTGACTGAAATATTTAGAGTTTTCAAAGCCGACGTTTCCGGCGATATCGATGATGCGGTCTTTCGTCTGCAGCAGCTGCTTGGCGCGGCGGATGCGCTGCTCGCTCACATAGGCATTGAATGCCTGTCCTGTCTCCTTTTTGAACACGCGGCTGAGATAGGCCGGGTTCATATGGACATACTCCGCCGCGACCGTCAGCGTCAGCGGCTCAGCAAGGTTCTGCGTAACGAAGCGGCAGACCTCGTCGATGGCGCTGTTGGACGTCGTGCGCAGATTGCGGATGCTGGAAAACAGCGCGGTCATCTGTTCGCGGCAGATGGTGAACATGGCCTCGACCGTCGCCGGACGCTGCGCGCCCAGCAGCGGGGTCAGCGCGGGATCGACGCCGAAGCTGCTGCTGAGAGAATACATCTGGACGGTCAGCTGCGTCATAACGAATGAGCAGACCTCATCCGACATGCTGTGGCTAACCATGCTCTGCAATTCCTGCAGAATTGCAAGTGCGTCCGCCTGCCGTGCATCCTGCATACTCAGGGAAAGCGCCGAAAGCTTTTCATGCAGCAGCTGCTGCGTGACTGGCACGCGATACGAAAACGCCATTTTCGGCTGCAGGCAGAGCGGTGAGAAGAAAAAGCGCTGCTTGCGCAGTTCCAGCAGCTGGCGGCACTGGCTATGCCACTGCGGCAGAGGCAGCGGTACGTCGGAAATATCAAATGTCATCTGCCCGAGCGCATGCTGCGCAGCAAGCGCGTTGATCTGTCCCGCCCAAAAGTTCCAGTCCGGCTCTACGTCCTGCCCGCCGGCAAGCAGAATGCACAGATTCTGATCGCGGTAAATACAGATATCCGTATTTCCAAGCGGACGAAGAAGCGCAGTCAATTCTGAAAAGAACGATTCCAGCGCGGCATAATCGGAGGAAAAGCCGGGATCCGGCTGGGAGCCGAGCAAAATCCAGCATTCCTGGCTGCCTACATGCAGCCGGCCGAACTGCTGCTGTGCAGACCCCGTGCCGACCGGCACAAGGCCCATCAGCAGCTCCATGACCTCCAGACTGTGCTGGACATATTCGTTTTCCGGGGGCCGGACTGCGCCCGTTTCATGCTTTTGCAGGCGTCCGGCCTCCTCGACCGCGTGCAGGAGCATCGCATCCGAGGGCATGGCGTCCGGCAGCAGCTGCTGCACCTTGACCGCAGCCGCGCCCTCAATGACCGCCTCCGCCCCGTCGGACAGCAGGACGAAGCGCGGGCAGATCCCGCGCGGGAGCAGATAATTGATAAGATCCTCCGGGTTCCAGAAGGTCATATGCACCGGCATGATCACAACGTCCGGGTGCAGCGACTCGATCAGCGACATGCCAAGCACACTGTTGTCCGCCGTTCCGCACAGCTGAATGTGCCCGGCCTGCCCCAGAAGGATGCGGCGCAGATGCTGCGTCTGCGAATACAGGGATGAAATAATCAGGACCTGAATCATGACAGCCTCCCGTTGCTTTTTTACTGATGTCAGATATTTTATCACAGCACGCGCGCAATGCCAAGCTTTTTGTTGGAATTGCCCTGATTTCGTTCAGAAGGTCGCACGAAACTGTACATTAATTTATGATTTCCGAAATCATGTGTAAAAAATTAACCCTCAAAGGTATAATTTTCGCACTTCCACCACGCATTTTTCACAATGGCGTATGCAAAATTGTGAATATGCACAAAAACCGCCGGCATATTTTGACGCGCTTTTGTATTTTTGGGTGGGAAAAGGTTGAAATATAAAGCGCAAAGCCCCGGACAATCCGGTATCATGGAAACAGCAAGATTCCTCACACACTTGATCGACGAAAGGGAGGAAACACAACTATGCGCAGCATTCGTTATTTTGGAAACGGTACGCTGAAAATGGTCGAAGCACCGGAACCGGAGATCAAGCGCGCAGATGAGGTCAAAATCCGGGTGGCCTACTGCGGCGTCTGCGGCTCTGATCTGCATTTCAAGCGTGCAGAACTGGACTTCCTGTTTGAAGGAGACGAGGGTACCCCCATCGGACATGAGGCGACCGGCGTCATTACCGAACTTGGCCCGGCAGCGACCTGCAAGGGGCTTAAAGTCGGCGACCGCGTTGTCTACTATTACAATGAGCACTGCGGAAGCTGCTACTACTGCCGCAACGGGCAGGAGCAGTTCTGCGAGAACATGACCGGCACAAGCGCCGCCTTCTCGGACTATATCGTCGTGCGTGAGCAGTCCGTACACAAGCTGGCCGACACCTGCAGTCTCAAAAAGGGCGCGCTGATCGAGCCGATCTCCGTCTGCCTGCACGGTATCGACCTCATCGGCATCAAGCCCGGCCAGTCGGTCGCCATTTCCGGCGGCGGCACGATGGGCATGATCATGACGCAGCTGGCGCTGCACTCCGGCGGCACAAACATCACCGTCATTGAGCCGATCGCCATGAAGCGCGAAATGGCAAAGAAGCTGGGCGCCGTACACACCATCGACCCAGTCAATCAGGACCGCAAGGAAGAAGCAATGAAGATCACGGACGGACGCGGCTTTGACGTCGTGATCGAGGCCTCCGGCAGCTGGCGCGCCTGCGACGGCATTGAGGAACTCGTCGGCAAGGGCGGCACGCTGGAATTCTTTGCCGCGCTCTACCGGCACGATTATGATTACAAGCTGAACCTGCTCAGCGCCTTCTTCAAGGAGATCCGCATCGTCGGCGGCGTTTTCCAGTCTCCGTATGCGTTCCCGCGCAGCATCGCGCTGGTCAACACGCTCGATCTGGATCCCATCCTCGAGATGGACTGCGTCTTTACGCCGGAAGCGTTTGAAGACGCGTTTGAGGCACAGATGAACGGCCGGACAATCAAATCCCTCGTTCAGTTCACACCTGACGTCGAATAAACAGCGCACATTCCCCAAATCAAGGAAAGCAGGCTTGCTTTCCAGAAAGAGAAAGGAAATTACGCATGGAAAACGATAGCAAGCAATATTATGTGAAACTTCCGTTATGGAAGAAATGCACATTCGGTATGATCGACTCGGCAAACAACTTCAGCTGGTCCTATATCAGTTCCTTCCTTGCGATCTACCTCACCGACACCTTCCTGATTCCCGCAGCAACCGTCTCTCTGATGTTCCTGCTTTGCCGCTTCTGGGACGCAATCAACGACCCGATCGTCGGCTATCTGGCTGACCGCACCCGCTCCCGCTGGGGCCGCTACCGTCCGTGGATCATGTTCGCCTCGGCTCCGCTGTTCATCACGACAGCCCTGCTGTTCTGGCCGCATCCGGAATGGGCCGTCGGCGTCAAGACGGCATATGTCGTCATTTTGTACGCACTTGTCGTTCTGTTCTACACGATGGTCAACCTGACCTACGGCTCTTTGAATTCCGTCGTCACGCAGGACCCCGCCGAACGCGGCTCTCTTGCCTCCTGGCGTCTGCTGTTCGCCTACATCGGCTCCACGCTCATGGTGCAGCTCGTCACCCGCTGCGAGCCGGTTCTGTCCGCAAAGTACCCCAACATGGGCTATTTTATTCTGGCTGTGATCTTCGCCGTGTTCTGCATCCCGATGCAGATTCTCTGCGCGAAGTCCCAGAAGGAAGTCGTTCCGCCGCAGCCGTCTCCCAAAAAGATCGGCATCTTCAAGTCTCTGGCCATCTCCTTCAAGAACCGCGAGTTCATGATCGTCTGCATCCTGTTCCTGGCGCAGGGCTTTGCTCTGTACGGTGCTGGCACGATCAACATCTATTGGTTCAAGTATGTCCTCGGCGATGTCAACCCGATGGCAACCTTCTCGCTCATCACGCTCATCCCCTCCATGCTCGGCTGCTTCACTTCCCAGTTCTGGTGCAACAAACTCAAGCATAAGGGCAAGGCCATCGCCATTACCTACGCCGTGCAGGTCGTGATGTATGTCGCGCAGTATTTCCTGTTCCGCAACACCATCAACGTCACGCTTCTGTACGTACTCGGCATCGTTCTGCAGTATTTCGCAGGCGCGAATATGTCCATCATCTACGGCATGGTTCCCGACACCGTCGAGGTCACCGAGTACCAGACCAAGGGCATCCGCATGGACGGCTTCCTCAACACCGTCTCCTCGTTCTGGAACAAGGTCGGCATCACCATCGGCACGTCCGGCGCTCCGCTGATCCTTGCGCTGACCGGCTACGTCGCCAACGCTCCGACGCAGACGCCCGCCGTTATCGAGGGCCTGCAGCTCATGAAATGGATCATGCCCGCCGCTTTCAACCTGATCTGCCTCATCTGCCTGTTCTGGTACAAGCTCGGCTATAAGGAATTCGACGAACTCGTCGCCAAGATCGCAGCCGAGCGCCCGCAGTGGGAGCAGTCCGCAGTTGAAAAGTAAGTCCATACCGCAATGAAAGGAAGGTGCGCCATGTACCAGTCCGTATCCCAGCGCTTCCGACGCAAAAACAGCAATGACCTGATCGTGACGTTTCTGCCCGTTGTCGTTGTTCTGACGCTCCACAGCTATCTCCGCAATGCCGGTCTGAACCCCACGGTGTTCCGCGTTCTGCAGATCACAACCATCGTACTGCTGGCCGCACTGCTGGCTGCTGTGAACCACTTTTACTTCCGTTCGTTCTGCTACACGCTGATTGACGGCAGCGAATCCCGCCCGCGCGAGGCGCTGCGCTTCCCAGACGACTCACTGACGTTTGAACGGGTGCAGAACAAAAAATCACGGATCTATGAGCGCGTTCGCAGGCAGGAAATGCTGTGCCTGCTGGAACCCGGAGAGGACTACGACGAAAAGCGCTTCGGCCCGGTTTCACGCACCTTCCTGATGACTGCACGCAGCGCAAAAAGCGCCGCCCGCCTGTATTACAAGCAGGACGGCACCGTCTACTGTGCAAAATTCCATCCGGACGCGGAGCAGAACGCTCTGCTCCGCCGCTGGATCGGAGAAAACGCAATCCACAGCTAAAAGGAGGAAGTTATTCACATGGCAGAGAAAGCCTTAGTCCATCGCATGGAGCAGGCTGCCCTAACGACGAAGATCCGGCTTCTGGATCTGGCGCATCAAACGCTCATCCATATCGGCGGCGACCTGTCTGTCTGCGATATGATGACTGCCATCTGGCAGTATGCAATGCACTATGACGTCAAGGATCCGCACTGGGAGGGCCGCGACCGCTTCGTCCTGTCCAAGGGCCACGCGGCAGCCGTCACCTCGTTCAGTCAGGCCGCCATCGGCTGCTATGATGTCGGAGATATCTACAAGGAATACGCCACCAACTTTGGCCGCTTCGGCATGCACTCCTGCAACCTTGCGAACCCGTATGTCGATGTCTCTACCGGTTCGCTTGGCCACGGCTTCCCCGTCGCCTGCGGCATGGCGACCGCGCTGAAGCGCAAGGGCTCAAGCAGCCGCGTATACACCGTTGTCGGCGACGGCGAGTGCGGCGAGGGTTCGATCTGGGAGGCGGCGATGTACGCCCACCAGTATAAACTCGGCAATCTGGTCGTCTTCGTTGACCGCAACGGCATGTCCTTCGACGGCCCAACCGAGGAATACATGGCGCTGGAACCGTTCGCCGACAAGTGGCGCGCGTTCGGCTGGAACACCGTCACCATCGACGGCCACGACATGAACGCCATCCTGGACGCCATCGACGCGCTGCCCGCACCCGATTCCGACGTCCCAACCGTTATCATTGGCAAGACCGTCAAGGGCCACGGCGTCAGCTTCATGGAGAATAATGTCTCCTGGCATGCAGGCTGCGTCAATGAGGCCGACTGGATCAAGGCGAAGGCCGAGATCACCGAAGCATATGAAAGAAAGTGGGGTGCGGAAGCATGAGTGAAGCGCAGGACAAGCTGCTGCAGGGCGAAATGAACATGACCCTGAACATGGCCATGATGACCAGCGCACGCGACGCTGTCGGCAAGTGCCTGGCAACGCTCGGCGGCGAGTATGACAATATGCTCGTTCTGACCGCCGACGTCGATACCTCCTCCCGCATTCAAGCGTTCAAGGAAAAATATCCTGACCGCTGCTACAACGTCGGCATTGCCGAGCAGAACCTGATGAGTGTCTCCGCCGGTCTTGCCCACGAGGGCTTCCGCCCGCTGGCGTTCGCGTTCGCACCGTTCGCGTCCATGCGCTGCTACGAGCAGGTGCGCACCGATATCTGCTATTCCAAGCTGCCGGTCGTCATCATCGGCAACGGTGCAGGCTATTCCAACGGTGCTTCCGGCTGCACGCACTGCGCGCTGGAAGACTCCGCGCTCATGGTTGCCTGCAACAACATGACGGTTCTCGAGCCGGGCGACCCGTTCCAGATTGCAAAGCTGCTGGAGGCAGCAATGGAACTGAACGCCCCTGTCTACATTCGTCTTGGCCGCGAGGCCACAAGTTCCCTGTATCCGGAGGATACAAAATACGAAATCGGCAAGGCGCTCATCCCGCGCGAAGGCGACGACGGTGCGTTCATCTGCACCGGCATCATGGTGCACTTCGCCATGGAAGCCGCCAAGCGCATCCATGACGAACTCGGCAAGGAGATCCGCGTCGTCGATATGTTCACGATCAAACCGCTTGACAAGCAGGCCGTTATTGACGCCGCAAAAACCGGCCGCGTCGTCGCAGCGCAGGACCACAATCTGCTCGGCGGTCTTGGCCAGTTGGTCGGCTCGTGTATCGCAGAGGCGGGCATTGCCTGCAAACTGGTCAGCCGCGGCTGCCCGGACTACTTCGTCCCGATTGCGAACCCCGAATTCCTCTACGCCCGCAACGGCATGGACGCCGACGGTCTGTATGAGGCAATGAAGGCCATGTTCTAAGCACGTTCCTACCCTTTCCTGTACAGCCGCCGGGAGTCCACTCTCGGCGGCTGTCAATCAATATCCAAACAGAAAAAGGCATACGAACTCTGCCTCCTTCAGCAGAGTCCGTATGCCTTTTCTGATATGCTGTTTTTACGGAAATCTTCAGCGAATTCGTAACTTCTGCAGGGACCGATGTAGGCATCGGCCCCTGCAGAACTGCGGCAAATTCGTGCTGCTCTGCAAATTTTGAACGCAAAGCTAGTTTACCGCAGATATTCTAACGCAGCTACTCACAAATCTGGAGTACCGTAACAGGCGGCGCGTACCTTATTGCCCGTAGGGTGATTTGGTGTGTTCGTAACAACCGAAAATCAGGTACTTGCCTGAACTGTACCCGCAGAACGCACCAAACCGTAACCCAGCGCCCCTTTTCTCCCCCATCTTTTCCGGCAAGGCGGAAAAGATGGGGCTGCCGGAGGCTTGACTACTTCCGGGTTCTTACGCGAACGGATTCTCCGTGGGATACGGCAGGGACTTCGGCTGGTTATAGGCGATGTCGCCCACGCCGAGGAACTTGAAGACCTCGAACAGGAGTTTGCCATAGTGACCGAAGGCGACCGCGCCGTGGTGCGGGTAGCGCTTCTGAATGAGCACATGGCGATAGAAGCGGCCCATTTCGGGAATTGCGAAGATGCCGATGCCGCCGAACGAGCCGGTCTTCACAGGCAGAATCTCGCCCTCGGCGATGTAACTGCGAAGCACACCGTCAGAGTCGCACTGCAGGCGGTAGAACGTGATCTGGCTCGCCGCGAGGTCGGCCTCCAGCGTACCGCGGGTGAAGTCCGGCTCGGAGCCTGCCGGCTCGAGCAGACGGTGCTGGATGAGCTGGTATTTGACCGCGCGGTCGGCGCAGAGCTTGCAGGACGGCGTGTTGCCGCAGTGGAATCCCATGAAGGTATCAGTCAGCGTATAGTCAAACTTGCCCTTGATTTCAGCTTCATACAGGCTGGCCGGGACAGAGTTGTTGATATCGAGAAGCGTGACTGCATCGTGTGAGATGCACGCGCCGATGTACTCGCTGAGTGCGCCGTAGATATCGACTTCGCACGCGACGGGAATGCCGCGCGAAGCAAGACGGGAATTGACATAGCACGGCTCGAAGCCGAACTGTTCCGGGAAAGCCGGCCAGCACTTATCGGCAAACGCGACGTATTTCCGCGCGCCCTTGTGTGCATCCATCCAGTCGAGCAGCGTCAGCTCAAACTGCGCCATGCGCTCGAGCATGTCGGCGTAGTAGCGGCCCTCGCCCATTTCCTTTTTCATGTCTTCGCAGACGGCTGGAATACGCGCATCGCCCGCGTGGGTCTTGTAGGAGACGAGCAGGTCGAGTTCGGAGTTTTCCTCGACCTCGACGCCCAGCTCATACAGGCCCTTGATGGGCGCGTTGCAGGCGAAGAAGTCCTGCGGGCGCGGGCCGAAGGTGATGATCTTCAGATTCTTCACGCCGATAACGGCTCTTGCGATGGGGATGAAGTCCGCGATCATCTTGGCGATATCGTCGGCAGTGCCAACCGGGTATTCGGGGATGTAGCCCTTCAGATGGCGCATGCCGAGGTTATACGAACAGTTCAGCATGCCGCAGTAGGCATCGCCGCGGCCGTTGATGAGGTCGCCGTCGCCCTCGGCGGCTGCGACAAACATGCACGGGCCTTCAAAATACTTGGCGATGAGCGTTTCTGGCGTTTCCGGGCCAAAGTTGCCGAGGAAGACGACGAGGGCATTGCAGTCCGCTGCCTTGACATCAGCAACGGCTTTCAGCATGTCGGCTTCGTTCTCGACGGTGACGGGACATTCGTACACGCCGCCCTCGCAAGCCTTGGCGATGTTCGCGCGGCGCATTTCGGAAAGCGGCCGCGGGAAGCAGTCGCGGGAGACGGCGATGAGGCCAAGCTTGACATTGGGGATGTTTTCAAACATGATGAATTCCTCCTTAAGCATCAAGAATATCAATATTTTTACCGGTCAGGCCGATATGCGCGCCGGTTTTTGCCTCGCTGGAGTCTGGATGGGCCAGCAGCCACTTGTTGCGGGCTGTGAGCCATGTGTCTTCTTCACTTTTTGCCTCGAAAACAGGCTTTTCCGTGTTCGTGCCCTTGGGCAAAACAACGGCAACGCGGAAACCTGCCTCCGTTGTCTGACAAGGCGCATAGTGGAGCGTCGTGCCGTAGACCTCGACGGCAGTGCCTGCCGGAACGCGGAAGGCCTTGACCTTCGCGGTATCGAGCATACCGTCTTCGATTTCGTCTTCCTTTGCCAGCAGCAGCACGAAATCCGTCTCGCCGACGTTGACCTCACTGTCTCGGTGATATTCGAGACAGTTCAGCTTTGTGTTGTAGCCCCAGCACATGCCGATCTGGATAGGCATGCCGCCGTAAGCACGGTCACGCATTTCATTGAAAATGCCGCAGGCTTCAAGTACCTCGATGCCCGGCTCATAGGCCGTACCGCTTTCCGGCATGGGAATCGTCTTCATGGCCGCGACGAGCGCTGCTGTGTCAAAACCGGTCAGAACCTTGCCGTAAGGCTTGAATGCGTGGTCGGAAACAGAGTAAATTTTCATAAATCCTCCTGTTATAGAAAATCACGACTGTAGGGGCCGATGCCGCTCACAGCCGTTCGCGGCGAAGGAGCGTTACGGATGTGGGCCTGCCGCTTACCTGTACACATCGGCCCCTACATGGGATCGCGCAAATTTTGAGTTATACCGTCGCGGCGAAAAAATTTTTCAGCGCGGGATAGAGTTTTTTGAAATTCTGGTAGCGAACTTCATACTTGGCCGTCAGTTCTGCATCCGGCTCGGTGGTGGACGCGACCTCGACGAGTTTGTCTGCCGCTTCCTGCACAGACTTGAACTTGCCGCAGCCGACCATGGCGAGCATCGCCGCGCCATAGCCTGGGCCCTGCTCCGTCTTGACCATATCAAGCGGAATACCGAGGACATTTGCAAAAATTTTGCGCCACAGGGGGCTCTTTGCGCCGCCGCCGCAGATGTTCGAGCGCGGAATTTCGATGCCAAGAGACTTGGCAACCTCAAACGAATCCCGGATGGCAAACGCCACCCCCTCCAGAACCGCCTGTACGAGATCGGAGCGGCTCGTATCCATCGTCATGCCGGTAAATGTGCCTCTGGCGTTCGTATCGTTGATGGGGCTGCGTTCGCCCATTAAATACGGCAGGAAGTAAACGTGATTTTCACCGAGTTTTTCGTCGGTAATATCCGCCTGTTCACCCGCGAAATCGGACGTTTTGAGAATTTCTTCGCACAGCCACTTGTTGCAGCTGGCAGCAGAGAGCATACAGCCCATGAGATGGTAGCCGCCGTCGGCGTGGGCAAAAGCGTGAAGCGCATTGTTGGGGTCAACGCCGAATTTGTCGGACGAAATGAAGATCGTCCCGGACGTACCGAGCGAGATATTGCAGCCGCCCGCGCCGACTGTTCCTGTGCCGACCGCAGCAGCGGCGTTATCGCCCGCACCAGCCACGACCTTCACGGTTTCCGGCAGTCCCAGTGTCTGCGCAGCTTTCTTGGTCAGCGTGCCAACGACCTCGAAGCTTTCAAACAGCTTCGGCATCTGGCATTCCGAAATGCCGCAGATGTCCAGCATTTCCTGCGACCAGCGCTTGTGTGCAACATCCAGCAGAAGCATGCCGGAGGCGTCGGAGTAATCGCAGCAATGCACACCCGTCAGTTTATAGTTGACATAATCTTTTGGAAGCATGATCTTTGCGATCTTTTTGAAGTTCTCCGGCTCATTCTCGCGCATCCAGAGAAGCTTCGGTGCCGTAAAGCCCGCGAAAGCAATGTTTGCCGTCAGCGCAGAAAGCCGTTCCTTGCCAATCGTGTTATTGAGGTAGTCAACCTCTCTGAAGGTTCTGCCGTCGTTCCAGAGGATTGCCGGGCGGATAACGCTGTCCTGTGCGTCCAGCGCAACAAGCCCGTGCATCTGGCCGCCTGCGCCGATGCCCACGACCTGCGACGCGTCGAAGCCCCGCAGCAACTCCGGAACGCCGGCCACGACCGCGTTCCACCAGTCCTCCGGCCTCTGCTCCGACCAGCCAGGATGCGGGAAGATCAGGGGATATTCCCTTGTGACTTCGTTTTGAATCGTACCATTCTCTCCGACAAGCAGCAGCTTGCAGGCGGACGTGCCGAGATCAATGCCGATAAATAACATAGACTGCACACGGCTCCTTTCCCAGTCATGAAGGTTCTGATAATTTGATTTTATACTAGTTTTTTTCAAAATTCAATCTCATTTTTTCAGGGATGGGGCACACTGCCCCAAAGCCTCCTCTTGTCATGCCCCGCATGATAAGGGGAGGTGGCATTTGCGTCAGCAAATGACGGAGGGGATTTGCAGCAGATTTCATGGTGCTCCGAAATTTGCTGCGTTCGAATCCCTTCAGGCCCTTCGGGCCAGCTTCCCTTGTGCCCAAGGGAAGCCTTGGGTGCGGCGCGGAAACGTTTGCTTCATAAAATCTTAAGGCATTCCCCGCTTGTTTGTTCATGTGATTTTGGATATGATGATAGCACAGAGAAGAAAACGGAGGGAAATCTGGTATGCAGCATATACTGGTCTGCGACGATGAGAAGGATATCGTCGCGGCTTTAAAAATTTATCTGGAATCTGACGGCTACTGCGTCCACACGGCCTACAGCGGCGAAGAGGCGCTGCGGGTCGCAAAGACGGAGCCGGTGCAGCTGGCGCTAATGGATATCATGATGCCCGGCATGGACGGCATCACGGCCATGGCGAAGCTGCGCGAGTTCTCCAATATTCCCGTGATTTTACTCACGGCAAAATCCGAGGATTCGGACAAAATTCTGGGTCTCAGCGTGGGCGCGGACGATTATATCACAAAGCCCTTTAACCCCGTGGAGGTGCTGGCGCGAGTCAAATCGCAGCTGCGAAGGTTCCTGCAGCTGGGCGCGGCGGTCAAAGCCCCGTCGGAGCTGACGGTCGGCGGCATTGCACTCGACCACGATGCCAAGCGCGTCACGCTCGACGGCGAGGAGATCGCGCTCACGCCAAAGGAATACGACATTTTATATTATCTCATGCAGCACCCCGGCAAGGTCTTCACGCCTGCGGAACTCTACAGCGCCGTGTGGAACGAAGCGCCGGTCGCCATTGACAATACAGTGGCAGTACACATCCGCCATTTGCGGGAAAAGCTGGAGATCAACCCGTCCGAGCCCCGGTATTTAAAGGTCGTCTGGGGCAAGGGCTACAAGCTGGAAGGAGACAGGACATGAAACAGCTTTACGGAAAACTGTGGGTCAAGTGCACAGCCATTGTGCTCCTGATCGTGTTCGCGGTATTATTGGCAGCCTCGGCATTTGGCATCGCGTATCTGATCAATTATGGCGCCTACGCAGACGGCGGTGAGCAAGTGCGCCAGATAGCGGAAAATAATCTATTACAGCAGACGAGAGGCGACGGCTGGGCGGCGCTGCACGCCTGGGTCGAGGACGATACGGTCTCGCGCAATCTTCTCCGTGATCGCTATGACCCGCTCACCTCCAACATCTACTTCAAACTCACGGACAAAGCCACCGGCGAGATTCTGTTCAGCACCGGCGCACTGAATAAAGACGATTATTCCGGCAAGGCCTCCGCCTATTACCAGCAGGACATGACCTTCACGCTGAACGACGGCAGCGACGTCACAGCGGTCTATCAGGCATATCTCAAAAGCCCGCTTGCTCCGCGCGATTCCGCACTGTACGTTATGACGTGGGTCGAGCGGCTCATCAATGCGCGGTATCTGCTGATCGTGCTGGCTGTGTTCCTTCTTGCGGTCTGCCTGTTCCTGTTCATCTTCCTGCTGTGCTCCATGGGGCGCAAGGAGGGCGTGGACGGTATTTACCAGTGCTGGCTCAATAAAATTCCGCTCGATCTGTTCCTTGCGCTGCTTTTCGCGCTGTTCTTCGCATGGGCGGCATTCCTCAGCGATATCTGGTATATTGATTTCTGGTATTACATCCTTCTCGCGTTCGGCGCTGCGGCGCTGGCGCTGACGCTCATTCTGAGCGTCGCGGGCCGGGCAAAAGCACCAGGATTCTTTAAAAACACGCTGATCTACAAGGTTTTTGCGTGGATCTTTCGGGGACTGGGCCGCATTCCGATGGTCTGGCGGACGGCGCTCGTCTGGGGCGCACTGTGCCTTGCGGAGCTGTTCTTCACGTTCATGCTTGGGTGGAATGAGGAGCAGTATGCAGTTTTGTGGCTGCTCTCGCGCGGAGTGCTGACCATTGTGATCTTATATCTGGCCTCCAGTCTGAGGCTTTTGCAAAAGGAAGGACAGGCCATTGCCGACGGCCAGACCGATTACAAGGGCAAGCCTATCCCCCGCTGGCTGCCCGCGCTCAAAAAGCACGAGGACAACCTGCAGAGCATCCAGTCCGGCATTCAGAAGGCTGTCGATGAACAGATGCGCGCCGAACGCATGAAAACAGAACTCATCACGAACGTCTCCCACGATATCAAGACGCCCCTGACGTCCATCGTTAACTATATCGATCTGCTGGAAAAAGAGGATATTCAGCCGGAAAAAGCGAAGGAATATGTAGACGTTTTAAACCGGCAGTCCGCCCGGCTCAAGAAGCTGACAGAGGATCTGGTCGAAGCGTCAAAGGCGTCCTCCGGCAGTCTTCCGGTGCATCTGGCGCCGACGGACGTGAACGTACTGTTAAGCCAGCTGGCAGGCGATTACATCGAAAAGCTGGAAGGCGCACAGCTGGAGCCGATTTTCCACCCCGCGCCGTCCCAGCCGGTCATTCAGGCTGACGGACAGCTGCTGTCCCGGGTGCTGGGAAATCTGTTCTCAAACATCTGCAAATATGCCATGCCCGGCACACGCGTGTATTTTGAAAGCACAGCAGACGAGAAAACCGTCTCGCTCACATTCAAGAATATCTCAAAATACGAGTTGAACATCCCGGCAGAAGAACTCATGGCCCGCTTCGTGCGCGGCGACCGCGCGCGCCACACGGAAGGCAGTGGTCTGGGCCTGTCCATCGCGCAGAGTCTGACCGAATTGCAGGGCGGCGCGTTCCGCATCGAGATCGACGGCGATCTGTTCAAAGCCGTCGTGACCTTCCCGCGTGAGCAAACGGAGCTGGTTCAGGCATGAAACGTTGGAATCTGCTGACGGCGCTTTTCCTGCTGCTGGCCGTCTGTGCGCTGGCGCTCGGCATTGCCGCCGTCCGGCGTGCGCAGCGCCTGCCGTCAAGAGCCGGGGTCCGGGTCCCCGTTCTCATGTACCACGCCGTCGGCGACGACTGCTGGGGCGAGGAAAGTCTATTCGTAAAGCCGGAGGAGCTGGAGAAGCAGCTGCAATATCTGTCCGAAAACGGCTATGAAACGATCTTTTTTGAAGACCTCGCCCACATCGAGCAGTATGAAAAACCGGTGATGCTGACCTTTGACGACGGATACGACGATAATAGCACGAATCTGCTGCCGCTGCTGCAAAAATACGGCATGAAAGCAACGATCTTCCTGATTGCAGGCGACGTCGGAAAAAGGCACAAGCTGACACGGGAACAGATTTCGGAATTGGTTCAGTCCGGACTGGTCAGCATCCAGAGCCACGGATGGAGCCATCGGAATATGGCGAATTTGCCTCCTTTGGAACTGCTGTTGGAGATGGCGCGCAGCCAGAGCGCCATTGCAGCGCTCACCGGACGGCCCCCCACCGCGCTTTCCTATCCGAATGGAAGCAGCAATGAGCGCGTAAGAAAAATTGCCGGATGGTTTTATACCTACGGCGTCCGTACTTATGCAGGCGTCTATGTAACCGGCCGCGACCCACTGCTGATCGAGCGCATCACCGTCAGCCGCGGTACGCCGCTGGAAGCGTTCAAAGCCGCCTGTCAGACGGCAGATGTATCAGAATAAGCAGTACAATTTCCAATTTTGCTTATTCACAGAAAGGAGCCGCTGCTTTTGCAGCGGCTCCCCGTCTTCACCTCCGGCTTCCGGAGAAAAAGACTTACTTCATGTTGCGCTCGTAGGACTCGATCATTTTCTTAGACATGTGACCCATAGAATCGTCAGGGCTGGAAACCCTTGCGGCGTCTGGCTTTTCTGCTTGTTTAGTCAAATCGCGGGTGATGTGACCCGTGCGGCTTTCGAGTTTCCGGAGGTACTTTTCCGTCGTTTCCCCGGTGAAGATCTTGACCTGAAGCAGCATGGTCGTGTCGTCTTTCGGTGTCACGAAAATCTTGCTGATATACTTGTCGATGAACTCCTTCGTGATGATTCCCTGCGCCGCGTCGCGCTGGGCATTCGTCAGGACTCTGCGGATCTCATCGATCTTCTGCTTGAAGGCGTCGCCCTCGGCGGCTGTCTGCTCCAGTTCTGCGATTTCCTTTTCGGCTTCTTCTATTTCACGATTGCAGTCAGCAGTCATCTTCTTGAAATCCGCGTTCGTAATACTGTCGTCTGCGGCAAGCTGCAGGAGCTTATTCTTCTTCCGATTTGCCTGATCGATGATGTTATTCTGCTGTTCGATCTTTTTCCGGAGCGAGCCGTGCTGCGTCAGCTCGTTATACATACGGATGTATTCTTCCACCATTGCGTCGGCGTCTGCCGCCGTGTCGCGGAACACCTCGAACAGCAGCGGCTTAATCTCGCTTTCGTAGATGGCAAAGGATTTACAGGAATCCGCGCCGTTTTTGATCTTGCCGGAGCAGAGCCATTTGCTGTTCTTTCTCCCGCGCTTGTCCTCGGATTCGCGGCGGTAGTAGGGCTGCCCGCACTCCGTACACCATAGCTTTCCTGTCAGGAGATTGGCATGGTTGCAGACGCCCTGCCGAGCCTTCACATCCTCGCTGCGCTTTTTCAGGACAGCGTTCGCCGCATCCCAGATCTCCTCAGACACGATTGCCGGTACGATCTCGCCTGTTTCGTCCTTGAACATGACCCATTCCTCCGGCGGGAGGAACTTCTGCTTTTTCGTGAACATATCCACGACCTTGACCTTGTTGCCAACATAGTAGCCCTTGTATTTGGGATTGGAAATGATGTTGGACATGGTGGTGTGCGCGATTTTCTTGCCGTTGTGATTGCGATAGCCTTTTTCCCAGAACAGCGTTTCCAGCTGCTTCATGGAGTATTCGCCGGTCGCGTAGAGTTCAAACAGTTCCCGCACCATCGGCGCTTCCGTTTCATCAATGACCAGCTTTCCGTCCGCTTTTGTGTAGCCGAAGATGCGGCTGTTTCCAAGCACGACGCTCGATTTGATCGCCTGCTGGTGACCGAATTTCACGCGCGAGGACAACTTGCGCAGCTCGTCCTGCGCGATAGATGACATGATGGACAGTCGCAGTTCGGCATCCTCATCGAATGTGTTGATGTTGTCGTTCTGGAAGAATACACCGACGCCGTAGCTCAAAAGCTGGCGCGTGTACTGGATAGAGTCGAGCGTGTTTCGAGCGAAGCGGGAGATTTCTTTGGTGATAATCAGATCGAATTGACCTTCAGCGGCGTCCTCGATCATGCGGTTAAAGTTCTCACGCTTCTTCGTAGAGATACCGGACAAGCCCTCGTCAATGTACCCCGGCACGAATGTCCACGGGAGATTCCTTCGGATCAGATCCTCATAGTAGGAAACCTGATTGCCCAGTGAGTTTAGCTGCTCGTCACTCTCAGACGACACACGCGCATAGTAGGTCACGCGCAGCGGCAAATCGTAAATGGACTTTGTTCTTAGCTCCATTCTGATCGTATGTATGTCCATTTGGTGCGCTCCTTCGTTTTTCGTTTTATCATGTTTTTTCTACCATATCACACCTGCGCGAAACAAGCAAGTGTGAGTTTCTGACAGGAACATCATGTCAGGATGCTCCTGTCAGCCCCATTGGAAGCGGACGGCGCCAATGCACTGATTTTGTTCTTCATGCGGTTGCGTTCCGTCTCCGTAATCAGTCCGGCTTCAAACAGAACCTGATTGTAGTAGCTCAGCCAGAGCTGTTCGGCAAGCTCTTTCTTTGCCTGCTCCGGCGACGGTTTTTTCTGCGTGCTGATGCTGTCCACCTCCTTTTTGTTGTAAGTATTCCCAGCGGGAATTGGAATCATGCAGTTCTTCTTCGCCACCCCCCAACGTCTACATCGTGTCCATTCGCATTTCTTCGTGATCGTCCTCGGCATGGCCGAGGGCGGTTTTCTTTTTGCCCATTCTCATGTTTCCTCCGTTTCCATTGAAGTGGGTGCGGGCTTCTGCCCGCAAACAGCATTTGGCAGGGAGCCGGTGGACCGGCGACTAGCCAAATGCGATGCTGGCTCCTTCGTCGGCACAAGCTCCATATCCCTCGCCCCGCCGCAAGCGGCAGGTCTCGTCCATTCCGCTGCGCCTCCTCTCAAAATCGCAATCGCGTTGAGGTGAAACCCGATAAAGAGCGTGACGAAAAGCACATTTTTAACAGGTAGTCACCGAAAAATCAAACTTTACTGACAAAAAAGAACACCAAGAAAAAGCACGATTTGACAAAAATCAAATCGTGCTTTTTCTATGACATAGATTATCGACCCAAAGCAGAGAAAGGAGCGACAAATATGGCGGCGGTTATCGTATCAGATTATTTCTACGGCGAAGAATCCGAACAGTTCAGTTATTTCCGGATTCCCAGATTGTTGGTGCGCAGCAAGAAATTCAAGACGCTCTCCACCGACGCGAAGCTGCTGTATGGCCTGATGCTCGACCGCATGGGGCTATCCGCCAAACACGGCTGGTATGACGAGCTGGGACGTGTTTACATTTACTACACGCTCGACGAAATTCAGACCGACCTCATGTGCGGACACAATAAGGCCGTTCGGCTGCTGGCTGAGCTGGATACGGGCAAGACAGGCTTTCGTGAAAACTACTGGGCTGTAACAAGAATTTGCTTGCCAAATGGCGAAAAATCGTATATGATAATGAATGGATTACAGAAGTCCATCGGGAAGAGGGCCCTCTTCCCGTCCGTAGGTACCTACGGACGAAACCCCACTGATAAGTTCATATTGTTGATACCGTAATACACGCCGATTCCGTACACCCTCGGGCAGGATAGGCAAACAGAAGAAGGCCGCAAGGCCGACACGAAACGGTGCTGTGCGCGTGAGGCCACGCCGAAGCGGAGCGATCCGCCGGGACGAAAGTCCGCCATTGCAGGGATGACCTGTGAGAAGGTAGGATGTGGGCGCAGGAGCATTCCGCTCCCTAACGCAAGTCAGAAGAACTGTATTACTCGCGGAAAACCGCGATCGTGTATTTGCAGCGGCGAGCGATTTCCTGTTGCAATGGGCGAAAAACCGCCCAACTGCCGCTGATTTCATGTTGAAATCGGCGCATTTTGTTTTTTGGACAAGGTGCGCCGCTTCAAGCCGGAATCGGCTTTTATTTTGCCCCCTATATTGGTGGCCTGGTCTGCAAATGGGAACGGCAGACCGGGCCGCCGCTAAAAAACTGATACACCGGGCCTTCGCCCGGTTTCCTATGGCGAACCGCACCGACAACTGAATAGCCACAACGGGAAAGAATACCTGTCCTTTCCGGGGAAGTACGCGACGACGCGGAGCGCCGAGCGTGCCAAGGGAGGACAGACGCGGTCAGAAGTGGGCGCAGGAACCGATACCGGCAGATTGGCATGAATTTGAAAATTGCATCTCTGCACTTAAAAAGAAAGGATGATTCCTAATATGAATGTATCAAATGTTGGAAAACAATGCAAGCGAAAGTCTTGCTTGTCAGTTTTTTCGGAAACAAAAATGGGACAAAAGGAACCGTCCCCGAGGAGAAGCATTGCACTTGCACTTGCTATCTTAATTACATTTGGTCTTTTCTCACCATTATGTGTAGCAGCTACACCATCTTATGAAATTGATTCGGGCAATATTGTTGGCAGTCAGAACATTGGTACTCTAAACGGGTATAACCTGTACCTCGTAAATATTTCAAAGCAATATGACACGATCAAATTGCAGGAAGGCAATGACTCCAGCACAGGCGAATTAGTATCATTCTTGTACGGTGATGGAGATTATGATGGCATCACGGGCGGTTCCATCACAAGAAATTCGACCAATTTTGAAAAAACAGCGGCATATTTTCAAAAAGAAAAAAGCAATATTTCCGCTGTTACGTTTTCTGAGCAGTCAGATTACTTGCTGTGCAGGCTTACAGAATTTGATTGGGTAGTAACATTTATGCCTGTAACAGTAGGGTATATTCTGATAGCGTGGGAAAAAGCTGCGAGTGTTGATAAAACGGCCCTCGACACAAAGATTACTGAAGCCGAGAGCAAAAATGCCAGCAACTGCAAAACTGAGGACGACAGATATAACGCTGGAACAAAGGCAGTCAGTGAAAACGGCTTCTGGTCAGATTTCCAGACTGCGCTTACCAGCGCAGAATCGGTCAATAATAGTGCCGCTGCAACACAGGATCAGGTTGATTCTGCGCTGGAAACATTGACCGCAGCCATGGCGAATCTGATCCCGATTGGTCAGATCAACCCCACCAATCTCTATGAAACGATTGAACGGTGCAAAAAGTCTAACGACGATCTGAAGGGTTACAACGACAAGACCGTCAATGCTTACCGCACAGCACTGACCGAAGCAAATGCGTATCTGGACGCTCTGTTCCAGAAAGACGCCGAAACCGGCAAGGTTGAACCTACGACGGAGAACGTCGCAGGCAATCAGGGCAAGGCGGATGGATATGCCACAAAGCTGACCAATGCGTACAAAGAACTTGCCTCGGCGCTGGACAGATATGGCAGCGTATCGCTGGCACTGGACGCGATTCCGGCGCTCTGTGATCTGGCAGACAAGGCAATCGGCAACACGGCGCTGGATGGGCGCGACACGCTGAAAACCAAGCGTGACGCTGCCTATGCCGTCTGGCAGGAGTATGTGGAAACGCAGCTGAATCTGAACGCCAGCGAGTACAGGGAAATCAGAACGGCATATCGGGAGCTGTTCGATGCCTACTATCTCGACCTGACGAACACGGCGGACAGCATCACCGTGAATGTCCGTGTTACGGACAGCGCCAGCTTAAAGAAGCCGACCGGCTTCCCGCAGGGCGAATGGGCCAGCACGACATGGACGGGTTCTGTCACGCTGACGGGCGACCAGACGCTTGGCGTACTGGAAACGCAGCTTGGCAGCAAGCTCTACAACAAGGGACGTTTGGACGGCTACGGTGCGGCCAGCTATGCCGCGCTTATCAATGGCGTCTATGCGCATAGCTTGCAGAGCTTCAGCTACTATTTCTCCGACGATTACAATGAGAATGGTACGCGCGTTTACTATTCCGACCGTTATGTGCTGCATGACGGCGACACAGTAGAGCTTGTGCTGCTTCCGCAGCCGAAGATTTCGTCCTATGCGGGCGCACCGAATCCCCTTGCGGAAAACTACACCATGCGCTATATGCAGACGGCACGGTTTGAGCAGGACGGCGCACCCGTCACCGGCACACTGACCGTGACCGAGGGCGAACCGCTGACGCTGCACGTTTCCCGTGCGTATGCGTCCTTGCAGAGCTACACGGGCGAGTACAGCGCGTTCTCCGGCGCGGAGCTTTATGTTTCCCCGGAGAACAGCGGCACTGCCGCTGATGCTGCGGGCGAGGCTGCCGCGCCGAGTTTTGACACCGGCTATCAGACCGATGCAAACGGCGACGTGACCGTCACGCTCTATGGCTCAGGCTGGGTGCATCTGTACGCCGCCGATCTGCGCGAGGACAAGGGCTTCTGGGGCAATACCGACGTGTCCGGCGGCCCGCAGATCGAGGAGCTGCCGAGCATGACAGTCGGTGCTTCCGTCTGGATTTATGTGAACGCCAAATCCGGCGATGAACTGACCGCCGGTCTTGCCGCGCTCAGGCAGGAACTGGACGACAGCTATCAGGACGTTGACCGCACCCTGTTCACAGACGACGAACTGAAGCAGATCGACGATACCTACAACGAGAGCTGCGAGAAGTTCAAGACGCTTGACAACCTGACCGACGCAAAGGCCCTTGTGCGCGAATTTGACGCACTTGTAGCGCAGCTGTCCAAGCAGCATCAGGGCAGCGACGCATGGCGCGCGAACAACCTCCGCTATGCGCTGGATATGCTTCCCGACGACCTGAATGACTTCACACAGGGCTTTGCCGAGCGTTTCAGATGGCTCCAGAGTGAAATGGCGCTTGCAACCGAGCACCAGATCAACCAGATGAGCACGGCTCAGAAAGCAAAGTATGAAAAACTGAAAGAAGCCTACGGCACGGACGGTTCGACGCTCCCCGCGGCTGTCAATCCGACTGTGACGGTCACGGTTACGGACGGCACTGAGTATCAGGGTGACTTCATCGTTGCCAACAACAGAAGCTATTCCTATGTCAGCAGCGAATACGCAAACGGCAACGAGCGCGTCAATATTCCGTCTGCGACCGGCAATCTCCGCAAGGAGGCTGCCCTCGGCGCGTTCGATGCGACCGACTACCGTGTGCAGGAGGGTTCGGAGTATCAGCTTATCATCGCGCGCAAGCTGGACGGCAAGGTAACTGAGTGCGATTACAATGCTAAGGTTGTAAAAATCGAGGTTCTGGACAAGGACACCGGCAAGCCCATCGAGGGTGTCACGACCGGTATCTATAACTACACGGAAGATCGTGGCAGCTCCAGAGCACGATTCTACTACACCCCGGATGGCGGCGGTGCATACGATCAGGGCGAATATGGCATGACCGCAGCGACTGTCCGCTTTACTTGCGTGATGCCGCACAACATTCTCGTCAAGGTCTATCTGGAAAAGGTAGCGACCCCGGACGAGCTGACCGCGGCAAAAACGTCGCTCAAAAACGAATTGACAGCTGCCTATCAGACGTACACCAAGTCGGAGTATTCCAACACAAATTGGAATACGCTGGTCAAGGCGTACAACGACGGCATTGCCAACATCGAAAAGGCCGAGGACGTGACCACCGCCACGGATGCAAAGACCGCTGCTCTTGCAGCGATGGCAGACGTGGTTAAGGACATGGAAGCCGCCTATGGCACTGTGTATGTCACCGTTGAGAACACGACCTTTACACGCGATCTCTGGCCCACAGGCAAAACGTATTGGGATGGTACGCCAATCGACCATTTCCCGGTAGAGTTGGATTCCACATCTACCATGATGAGCTGTGTAGTAGAAGCACTTGATGAGCACGGCTGGAAACAGACCGGTGCGTCCAGCAACTACATCACGTCGATCAACGGTCTGTCCGCTTTTGACGGCGGCTCTCAATCCGGCTGGATGGGAACGCTGAACGATTGGTTCAACAACGAGGGCTTTGGTAACTTCACGGTTGCGAACGGCAAGCTGGGCGACGGTGATGAAATCCGCATCATGTATACCAGAACCGGCTACGGTGCAGACCTCGGCGGCACGTGGGGTGGTGAAGATGCACAGAACACCACCCTAAAGGAGCTTAAAGTGACCGGCGGCACGATTTTCCCGGATTTCACATCCGGTACGATTGGCTCGACAACCGAGTACACCTTGCAGATTGCCGATGAAAAGGCCGAAATCAAAATCACGCCGACCGCCACGAACAAGAATTTCCTTGTAAAGACGTTCCTCAACGAGCAGGTGACCGACAACACCGAGGGTGTCAGCTTCTATAAGCGGACGCAGACCATCCCCGTTGTCGCGGGCGACACCATCTACGTTGGGTGCGGCGTGAAGGGCTGGCCTACCATGAACACGCAAGCCGGCAACACGCAGACTTCGGGCGGAACGTGGTATGTGCTGAAGGTGGTCAATGCACAGGTTGACGATGGCTCCGCGTATGTCATGGGCCTGATCGACAAGTATTGCATCAAAGTAGAAAGCTACAACTATAAGAGCATGGAAAGCGGTCTGAGCATCACCAGAGCGGCCTATGACGCGCTGAGTGAAGATAGCCAGAAGAACGTCACCAACTATCAGAAGCTGCTTGATGCGGAGGCTGGCGTTGCCAGCTTCAAGAAAACCGCCGATCTGTCCGTAAAGATCGCCGCTCTGCCCTCCGTCTACCGCGCAACGCTGGAAGACGTGGAGCAGATCAAATCGGTGCAGAAGATTTATGAATCGCTGACGCAGGAGGAAAAAGACCGCCTGACTGTCAACGAGTACAATAAGCTCATGGCGCTGATCGAAAAAATCGATGGTCTGAACCAGGAAGCGGCAAATAAGGTCATTGCCGACATTACCGCAATCGGTCCGATTGATAAAATCACGCTGGAAAGCGCAAAGCAGATTCAGACAGCGCGCGCTGGCTACGCTGCACTGAACAAGTACGCACAGTATATTGTCGAGTGCGCTAAACCGGTCAACTATTACACGCTTCTTGATGCAGAAGCGAAGCTGAAAGAGCTGCAAGATGCCGCTGCCGAGCAGGAGCGCATCGACAGAGCTGCCGCCGCAGCGGTGGACAACCTGATTGATGCAATCGGAGAAGTCACGCTGAAAAGCAAGCAGGCCATCGAAACGGCCCGCGCCGCTTACGACAACCTGACTCCCACGCAAAAGACGTATGTGACGAAGCTGGATACGCTGACCGCCGCAGAAACCGCGTACAAGGCACTGGTTGACCGGAAAGCTGCTGACGATGTGACGGAAAAGATCAATGAAATCGGCAAAGTCACGCTGGAAAGCAAGACAGCTATCGAAGCTGCCCGCGCTGCGTATAACGCGCTGACGAACGATCAGAAGCTGCTGGTTGAAAACTACAATGTTTTGACCGCCGCAGAAGCAGAGCTTGCACGTCTGGAAGCTGAAGCCAAAGACAAAGCTGACCGCGAGGCTGCCGCGCAGGTGGACGAGATGATCGAGCGCCTGTTCCCCGTCACCCGATACAGTGGCCCGGCTATCCGTATGGCCCGCGCTGCGTATGAGGCGCTGACCGAGGATCAAAAGGCACTGGTGAAGCACTACGACGACCTCGTAAAGGCAGAAGCCGAGTTTGCGGCAATTCCGCCGCTCCGTCCCGTTGGCCCGTCGAAGCCCTCCAAGCCCTCGACCCCGGATACCAGCAAGGATAACCTCCCGTTCACGGATGTTGCATCCGGCAGCTGGTACTATGATGGTGTGAAGTACGTTTGCGACAATGGCCTGATGAACGGCACATCTGCAAACGAGTTTAACCCGAACGCGAACACGACCCGCAGCATGATCGTCACGATTCTGGCGCGTATGGAGGGTGTCAATACCTCCGGCGGCGCAACGTGGTACGCCCGCGGCCGTGAATGGGCGATGGGCGCCGGCATTTCGGATGGTACGAATATGACCGGCAAGATCACCCGCGAACAGCTTGCCGCCATGCTCTACCGCTATGCGAAGATGAAGGGTTACGACGTTTCCGCATCCGCGTCCCTCTCCGGCTACACGGACGCTTCCAGCGTTTCCGGCTGGGCGACCGACGCGATGCGCTGGGCTGTCAGTGCTGGCCTTATCAACGGCCGCACCGCAACCACGCTTGCCCCGCAGGGCAACGCGACCCGCGCGGAAGTTGCGTCGATTCTGATGCGTTTCATGCAGAAGTACACGAAGTAACCCGTAGCGCAAGATTCCCCCCTCCAGTTCACACTGGAGGGGGGATTTTTCTGTTCTCTTTGAGCGCGGATTTCATCAAAAATAAGTTTTTTATAGGAAGTTTTTGCGCTTTGCGCGAATTTTCGGAAAAGTGGAGGTTTCATTTTGTAGTTGGTATATAGAAGCACAAATCAGAGGGATATGAAATGACAGAAGATCAAAAGCTGATAAGCAATACGCCTTTGAGGATTTTATGAAAACGGTCCTCCGAAACAAGGCACGAAACATACATAGAAAATTGGACATTCAGGAGCAGCGGGAAGCCGCAGCATCAAACTTTGACGAGAGCATTTTTGACAGTCTGATAACCGAGGATAGCTATGTACTGGACACAATGACCTCTTTTTCTGTAAAAGAACACGTTTTTGTCGTAACGCCGCATATCGGGAAAGCACTGTCCTATTTGCAGCCCAACACAGGGATATTTTACTGTTATCGTACTTTGCTGAATGGAGCGATAGCAAAATTGCACGGTATTTAGGCTTGTCTGTATCCACTGTAAACGACAGACGGATACAAGCATTGCAGAAATTAAAGCAGATCATGGAGTATAGCAAGAATACCGAAACTTTTACTACACCTGTTCAAGCTATCGCAACCGAAAGGGGTGCAGCGCCCATTACATACGCGCCGTGGTACTGGAACAGCTTGTGTTGGAGAATCTGCAAAAGGTAATTTCTTTCGCCCACTTCAATGAAGAAGCCTTTGCGGAGATGCTGATGGATGGGCGCAAGAAAGCACTGGAGGCAAAACAGGCCAGCACGAAACGCACATTGAGCCGACAGGAACGCCGCATTGCGGAGCTTGATACGATCATCCGCAAGCTCTACGAGGACAACGTGTGCGGCAAGTTGACGGACGAGCGTTTTACAAAGCTCTCAGCGGGTTATGAGCAGGAACAGACAGAATTAGCCGCCAGCGTTCAAACGCTGCGCAGTGAGCTTGCAGCGGCGCAGGAGCACACCGGCAATGCGGAGAAGTTTTTGAAACTCGTCCGAAAGTACACCGAGCCAAAAGAATTGACCGCTGTGATGGTGCAGGAGTTTATCGAGAAAATCATTGTCCATGCGCCGGATAAATCTAGCGGACACCGCGTACAACAAATTGACATTCGCTACAACTTCATTGGAGAGATGGAGTTTTCTGCGGAGTACACAAGAAAAACAACGGCATGACACCAAAGCGTCATGCCGTTGTGGAAAAATTCAAAAAACATCTTTAACGAGATTCACCCTGCTGGATTGCGATTTTGTGTTTTTTGCGCACGTTGGCGCAACGTTGGCTTTTCCCGTTGCGCCGCACACACACTCGCTGTCGGGGCAAAAAGCCGCACACAGTGGAGACACGCGGCTCACGGCGGTGAACGGTGCCCGCTGTGGAAGGGTGCAAGGATGCAAACCATTCAAGGCATTACCCCCTTACCCTCTTGCTCCGGCAAGCGCCAGAGCCATTGGTCGGCGCGGCGCTCCGAAAGAATGCCGAGATTTCTCTTTGCAATTTTCAGCGTCCGCTCTGAAATGCCGAGCTGCTTTGCAAGCGCAAGGACTTCTTCGGCCGGTCTTGGCTGCGTCAGAAACCTGCGCAGCTCGTCTTCCATCTGCATGGTCTTTGTCTGCACCTGCCCGGTGCCGTTCAGGATGTTGTCAACAGTCGCATCGCAGAAGCCCTTCCACTGAAAGCCATACTCGGGGTGAAGTTCAAATGCAATGGCTGCGCCCTCCGGTGCAAGGCTGTTCTTGTCCTGCGCGACAATGCGGAGCGTATCGCCGCTTTTCAGCCGCCCGACGATCAAAACGCTTCTGGCTGAAGCGCGGAAGTCGATAGAGCCAAGACCGCGATAGCCGGATTTCAAGCCCTGCGCCTTGTTCATGTGTCCAATCAAAATGACGGCGCATTGTGTGCGCTCCGCCATCAGGGAAAGCCGCTTGAGTACCGGACGCACCTCGTTTGCGCGGTGCATATCCACATCGCTTCCGAGATACGCCTGCAGCGGGTCAAGTACGATCAGCTTTGCCGCTGTCCTGCGGATCGCTTCTTCCAGCCTTGCGTCGCAGAGCGTCAGCTCCCGTTTGCCCTCGTCGATGACCAGCACGCGCGTGCAGTCTGCGCCTGCGCTCTCTAACCTTGGCTTGATGGTGTCCGCCAGACCGTCCTCGGCAGTCTGGTAGATCACGTTCATCGGCTCCGCTGCCCGTTCGCACTCCGGCAGCGGATCGCCGCGCGTCAGAGCTGCAATGACTGCCAGAATGAAGCTCGTTTTTCCCTCGCCGGGGTCGCCTTGAATGATCGTCAGCTTGCCAAGTGGGATGTACGGATACCAGAGCCATTGCACCTCCTCCGCGTTGATTTCGCTCATGGAAATCAGTTTTAATGGTGTGTTTCCTGTCAAAAAATCTCCTCCGAATCAAAAAGTAAAGGTGCGTACCACGTTTTTCGCGGCGCGCACCTTTCTACTTGTAGTATGGAGATTTTTCTGATACACTCAGAGTAATAGCAGACAAATAAAAATCATTTGCGGACAGGTTTTCAAAGGAGAAACG
>OWIX01000121.1_pt1 | contig 50786 bp, 60 predicted proteins | sample 1732851 | NCBI WGS metagenome assembly OWIX01 (sample SAMN05065761, study PRJEB22554) | human gut metagenome | biome: ENVO:2100002; feature: ENVO:00000062; material: ENVO:00002003 | host: Homo sapiens | place: USA
CGAGATAGGCTCCGGTCTCGTGGGCTCGGAGATGTGTATAAGAGACAGAAGGTGGTTATACTGAGTACTGAGGTGGTAGCTGTGAATGAAACTCCTGTTATCCGAATCCAACGGGCAAGCATTCGGAATTTTAGAAATGTTGAATCCGGCGAAATCCGCTTTCCCTGCAATTATAGCGAGGATATTTTTGCGCCGAAAGCTGATGTCCTCGGCATTTATGGTCAGAACGGCTCCGGCAAAACAACATTTATTGATGCACTGGAAATCCTGAAAACGCTGCTGTCCGGGCAAAAGGTCGGGGCTGAACTGTCAGACTGCATTTCCTACGGACAAGAGAAAGCCGAACTGCAATTTGAGTTCAGCATCCTCAAGCTGAATGAGGGCAATGTAGTATATAAGCGGCGTCTCATCTATTCTACTGTTCTGAGTAAAGATGCCATTGATGAAACCGTCAAGTGCGCCACAACCAGAACTGATTCAGCAAAAACAGCTTGGATGAAACCAATCTTCGAGTGTACGCACCAGTCAGAGGACGCTGTGTTCTCACCACAAGTTCGGCTGGAATCGTTATTCGGTTCGAAGCAAAATGCAAAAATAAACGAGCTTCGTGTCATAAAATTACTGTGCCAAAAGGAGCATCGGTCCTTCCTTTTCTCCCCAGAGTTCCTGAAAATGCTTCATGATGTAGCGCAGGAACATGACGAGAAAGTTGAACCGCTGTTCGAACTGTCCAACTTTGCAAACACATCATTCTTTGTCATCTTGAACCGAAATAACGGGCTGATCTCGCTGGATGCAGCAATTCCTGTTAATTTCAGGACAGAAACGGCTGGCGGTACGTTTGCACTGCCGATTGATCAGCCAGTTACAATCCCAAACCGCTTTTTGGAAATCATACAACAGGTCATAGCAACTATCAGCACTGTTCTCTGTGAAATTGTTCCCGGTGCACAACTGTCACTTGTGGAGCTCGGTACGGAGTTGATGGAGAATGGCGAGCAAGGCACAAAAATCCAGTTGGCAAGGGAGCTTTCCTGCGCCAATGGTAAACTGCATCTCCTACCTTTAAAATATGAATCTGAGGGCATTAAAAGGATCATCTCTGTTCTGCATTTGTTGATTGCTGCATATAATAGCCCGTCCATCACACTCGCGATTGACGAGCTGGACTCCGGTATCTACGAGTATCTGCTGGGAGAATTGCTGCGAATCATGCAAAAATCCGGCAAGGGGCAGTTGATTTTCACCTCGCACAATCTCTATCCGCTGGAAACATTGGAAAGCGATTCTATCGTCTTTACAACGACGAACCCAAGCGCTCGATATACTCGCATCAAAAGCGTGCGGGCAACAAATAATCTGCGCTCCATGTATCTGCGTGAAGTCATCCTTGGAAGCGATGATGACGCAACTCTCTACGAAGAAACCAATGTGTCCGAGATCGCTCACGCAATGAGAATTGTCGGCAAGCGTATGGAGAGCCTTTCTTTGTCTGGGGACGCATCCTCGGAGGTGTCCAATGGCTAAAAAGAAGGTTATGCTCTTTATCGTAGAGGGGCCGACAGATGAAACTAGCCTTTCTACGGTTTTGAACCGTATCTTTTCTTCCGCGACGGTAAAATTTCAGGTCATTCATGGAGATATTCTGACCCGCGATTTCACTTCTTCGGATAAGATCGTGGTCGCCGTTTGGGCACAGGTCAAGGAGTTTATGGGCAGTATCTACAGAAAGAGCGATATTTGCCGAATCGTTCATCTTACCGATATGGACGGTGTATTCATCCCTGATGATGCTGTTGTCGAAAATGATACGGTGGAAACTGATACTCCACCATACTATACAGAAACGCAAATTCAAACGCCAAATCGCGCCGGGATTCTTGACCGCAACCAGCGCAAACGGAACAATATCGACCGACTTTCTGCCTGCCCCAAAGTCGCGGGCATTCCATATAGCATGTACTACTTCTCTTTGAATTTGGAGCATATTCTTCACGGGAGAACAAACCTTTCCGACTGGGAAAAGATTCGGTGTGCCGAGGAGTTTGACTTGAAGTACGGCGATGACCCGGACGGATTTACGCTGTTTATGAAGGAATCTTCGTTCTCCGTATGCGATGATTATCGCAGGTCGTGGGCGTTTATCAAAACAGAATTGCATTCTTTGGAGCGGTACAGCAATTTCGGCATCGAACTGCCGCCCTTAAAAACCGCAACGCTCCAACCCAATCAATGATTTTTATAGCAAATACCGCACATTTGAAATGCACTGCTCGAATCCCGTATTACCTGTGTCATAAGCACAATGATTTCCGGGATCTGCGCAGTGCATCTTCTCTTCATGGGATTGCTGTCAGAACAAAGAAGCAAGGATTCAATGTCCGATTGTCGCCCCAAGCGGAGCAGAAATGCAAGCCGGCGTGAACCTACTAAATTCCAAAATATTTTTCAAAAAACTGCGCAAGCCGCTGGATGATCGTTTTCTTCTTTTCCGTGCGGTTGCCGCCGCCAAAGCGGGAGACGGGCGGCAGGATCTGGTCAATATCCGTGCCGGTCGTTTTGAGCGCGCCGTCGCGGAACGCATTGGCAACAAAGCGCTGCGCTTCTGCGGGCTTCAGCTTTTCTTCCGCGATGATTTGTTCCAGCTCCGCCTGCTTTTGCTGCTGCACATAGCTCTGCCAGTCGCGGTCAACGTCCGTTGCGGCGTTGACCGTACTAATAAAGCCGTGGATCAGATCTTTTTTGCTGCGCAGCTGAATACTTGAATCAATCGCCCGGTCGATGGTTCCCAGGATGCTCTTGTCCTTGCAGTTCGACTCGTGGTACTTCATGACGAGCATCAAAATGTAGTCGATGTTGATCTCCACCTGCCGGATGAGTTCAATTTCAAAGGTAATATCATCGTTGATGTTTTCTTTGTCCCCATCCGTTTTTGGGCGGTACGCCTGATATAGATCGAGATACACACTCTGGTAATCCTGAAAATCCCGCTCCGGGAGAAGCTCGTGTCCGGCAAACCGGTCAAACGCGCTTAAGATATTTTTGAGCCGCAGGATATTGCCGTAGAGCTTGATGAAATCCTTTTGCTTCTGCTCGCCAATGATTGGCTGGCCGAGCGGAAACTCGCTTGATAGCTCGTCGATCAAATCACGGTAACCGGGAACGGCTTTCCCGTTTTCCTCATAGCCGTCATAGTACGCATCATAGCCCTTGAGCAGCACAACGCCGCTGGCTTCGCGGTCGCCAAAGAGCGCGATCGCGTCGTCGGTGGCTTTTTGCAGATTGCGGAAGCAGACGATATTGCCGTAGGTCTTGACGGAGTTCAAAATCCGGTTCGTCCGGGAAAACGCCTGAATGAGGCCGTGCATCTTGAGATTTTTGTCCACCCAGAGCGTGTTGAGCGTTGTCGCGTCAAAGCCTGTCAGGAACATATTGACCACGATGAGCAGATCGACCTCCCGCGCCTTGACACGCTGGGACAGGTCTTTGTAGTAATTCTGGAACTTGTCCGCCGATGTGTCAAAATTGACATGGAACGTCTGGTTATAGTCCTGAATGGCGGCGTCCAGAAAATCGCGCGCAGTCTTGTCCAGTGCGTCCGTCTCAAAGCCTTCCTCCGGCAGAGCATCCTCTGGATCATCTTCATTCGCGGCAAAACTGAAGATCGTCGCAATGGTCAGATCGCGGTGCTGCTCAGCCAGTTGGCGTTTGAACTCCGTATAGTATTTCATCGCCATCGGGATGGAGCTGACGGCAAAGATCGAATTGAAGCCCGCCATGCGCTGACCCTTGAGGGTATAAAAGCTGTTGCGTTTCGTTTTCTGGTCAAAATGCTCCAGCGTGTAGCGGACGATCTCGCGGATGCGCTCTGGCGCGCCCATCGCCTTTTCAATGTCGATGGCGCGAACCTGCGAGTCCTTCACGTCGTCCTTTTCCTTGACCGTGTTCACATAGTCGATGCGAAACGGCAGGACATTTCCGTCGTTGATCGCGTCCACGATCGTGTAGGTGTGGAGCTTGTCGCCAAACGCCTGCTGCGTGGTGCGAAGGTCTGGATTCTTGCCGGTCCCGGCGTTGACGGAGAAGATCGGCGTACCGGTGAAGCCGAACAGGTGATAGTTCTTAAAGGCCTTTGTAATGGCTTGGTGCATGTCGCCAAACTGGCTGCGGTGGCATTCGTCGAAGATGATGACAAAATGCTGCCGGAACGCCGTGTGGCCTTTGTTTTTGCGCACAAAAATGTCGAGTTTCTGGATCGTCGTGATGATGATCCGCGCGTCCGGGTCTTCCATCTGCCGCTGCAAAACGGCGGTGCTGGTGTTGCTGTTGGCCGCGCCCTTTTCAAAGCGGTCGTATTCTTTCATCGTCTGATAATCCAGGTCTTTGCGGTCTACGACGAATAGCACCTTGTCGATATACGGAAGCTTCGATGCCAGCTGTGCGGTCTTGAACGACGTGAGCGTCTTGCCGCTTCCCGTCGTGTGCCAGATGTAGCCGCCCGCCTCGATGCCGCCGTACTGCTTGTAGGTTGTGGAGACTTCGATGCGATTGAGAATTCGCTCCGTCGCCGCGATCTGATACGGGCGCATGACGAGCAGCAGATTTTCCGACGTGAACACGCAGTAGCGCGTCAGGATGCTTAAAAGCGTATGCTTGGCGAAAAATGTCTTTGTGAAGTCTACCAGATCGGCAATGACTTTGTTGTTCCCATCCGCCCAGAAGGAGGTGAACTCAAAGCTGTTGCTGGTCTTTTTGGTTTTATTGCGTCCCTCGCCCTGCTCTTTGATGTGGCTGCTGCGGGTGGTGTTGGAATTGAAGCGTCATGGACAAACAAGCAGTTACCATCGGCGATCCTCCTCAAACGGTTTGTCGGATGTTAACTCTCTTGCTGCAATTTTACAAGTACATAGATTTCTGATCGGACAATTCTTCTCGGCCATTTAAAAACAAATTTTGATTCCCTGAATGGGAGAAAGGAAGCCAAATGAACCAGAAACAGTATCACTCGCTGGAAGAATTGCCCCTGATGATGAACATGACAGACGTTGCCAGCGTCCTTGGCATTTCCAGAGCCGGAGCCTACAAGCTCGCCCACAGCGTGGATTTCCCGGCGTTTCAGATCGGCAGACGCATCGTTATCTCGCGGGAAAACTTCCTCGGCTGGCTGGACCGGCAGTCCACAGAACAAAAATGCGCCTGAGCGCAAAAAGTACTCGCTATTTCACTGTGTTTGTGGTAGTTGTGTGAGCTACCGGAAAAGGAGGAATTTACATGAGCAAAAAGCGAGCCAACGGCGAAGGCAGCATCCGCAAACGGAAGGACGGACGCTGGGAGGGCCGATATACCGCCGGGTATGACAAGGACGGAAAGGTCATCACGAAAAATGTTCTCGGGAAAACGCAGGCAGAAGTCAAAGAAAAGCTGAAAACAGCGATCGAAGAAAGCCAGAAGCTTGACCCGACCCGCACAGGGCAGTACACCGTGCAGACATGGGTGACGTTGTGGTACGAGGTGTTTATCAAGCCGCAGATCCGCCCGAATACGAAGCAGTTCTACCGCAACTGCATGGAAAACCATCTCTTTCCCGCGCTGGGTGACTGCCCGCTGGAAAAGCTGAGCACCATTCAAATTCAGCGCGCGATCAACGAGATGAGCGAGCACGGCAGAAATCACTACTACAGCCACATTCCGCTGAAAGAAACGACGCTCAGCCCGCGCATCGTACAGGGCATCCTCGGAATCCTGCGGAAAAGTCTCGATCAGGCCGTCGCAGAAAAGCTCATTCTGAGCAATCCGGCAGCAAACTGCAAAGCCCCGAAAACGGTGCGAAAAGAAATGAAAGTGCTGCCGGAAGAACTGATCGGGCCATATCTGCACGAAGCGAAGCAGCGCGGTGTGTTTGCACCGCTCTATCTGGAGCTGACCAGCGGGCTGCGCCGGGGAGAATTGCTGGCCCTGCTCTGGAAAGATCTGAACGTGAAGGACCGAACACTTTCCGTTACCAAAAGCGTCTGCCGCATCGACCATCAGCTTGTTGTCAGCCAGCCAAAAACGAAAAACTCGCTGCGGCTGCTGACACTTCCGGAGAGCACCGTGCAGATTCTGGTGGAAGAACACGAAAAGCACCCGGATAATCCCTATATGTTCCCGTCTCCGAAAACCGGAGAAATGCTCGACCCGGCATCCTTCCGCGCCATGCATGACCGGATTCTGGAAGCCATCGGCGCGGAACATGTGAGATTTCATGACATGAGACACACATTCGCGACCTTGGCGCTCAAAAACGGCGTGGACGTGCGGACACTCTCCGAAATGCTCGGACATTACAGTGCGGGGTTCACGCTCAGCACCTACGTCCACTCCACGCCCAGCATGCGCGTGCAGGCTGCGGACACCATCGGTCAAATGATCGGTCGGGAAGTGGTGTGACGCAAGGCATAGCGGGCGCGCTGTCAAAACGGCAGCGCGCCCCTTTTCTCGTGAAAAATACTGATTTTATGTACGTCTTATGCGCTGCGGAATGGTCTTTTCGTGCCATTGCGTACCGTTTCGTACACCGACGTACATCGCGGTTTGGGTCACGGTTTGGGTCAAAACGTGACTTCAAAAATATGGTTGAACTTTTTGACTGCAAAATGCAAGAAAAAGCTCCGAAATCAGCTGATTTCGGAGCTTTCTATGGTGGACAGTACAGGACTCGAACCTGTGACCCCATGCACGTCAAGCATGTGCTCATACCAGCTGAGCTAACTGTCCATCAGCGGGGTTATTATACTCAATCCCGCTGCATTTGTCAAGTATTATTTTTCAGATACCACGCAATTGCGCCGTTTATTATTAAGTGCGAAAGAAGTTATTACTTCTGACGCGCTTATTTTTTATACACAAAAACGCAGGAAACGGAGGCGATACGGAATGAACAGCTACAATATCGGGCTTGAAGATCGGAAAATCATCGAAGAAATGTATAACGCGGGCGCGAAGCCGTGCGAAATCGCGGCGCGCATCGGCAAATGTCAAGCGACGATTTACCGGGAAATCAAGCGCGGAGAAGTGCCGGAACTGAACGCGCGCTGCCGCCCTGCATATCGGGCAGAAGTCGCAGAAAAGCGCGTGACCGAAGCATACCGCAAAAGAGGTCGCCGGAAAGCGACAGAATGAAAAAGGAGGCTCATACCATGAAGAAAACTGAAAACGTGTATATTACGCACGTTCTTTTCCCGTGGGAAACATTCGCTGCGCAGAGCGAACGCGAAGCACGGGAGCGGGCAAGCGGCGGCGACCGTTGGACGGAAGATTTTCTGCGGGAAGTCCGGGAAAACGTTCTGCGATACGCGAACGAGCCGTTTTTTCCGCCGGATGAATTCAAGCACGCAGAATTTATGAACACATCCATGCGGAACTCTTGCCTGAACGACGTTTACAGACTCGTCCCGCTGCATTTCCGCGAAGAAGTATTTGCGGGCGTTTCCTTCCCGATTTGGAATCAGGGGGCGCGGGGATGAACGTTTTCGACCGAATCACAAAAAGCCCGCAGGCGTTGGCGGATTTCCTGCAAGCGATTCCGGCGATCAATGCGCCGTGGGACGATGCTTTTCATCGCATCTACTGCGATCAGTGCGCGGCGGAAAACTGCGACAACTGCCCGAATGAAGCCCTTCGGGGCAGCGCGCTTTGGTATTTGACGCTTCCGGCGGAGGCGGCGGAATGACACGCGCGGACTATACGCGGACGTGCGCCGGATGCGGCAGCGTCGTAACGGAAGATTGGGTAAACGGTCAAAAGTGTTTCAGATGTTATGCGCCGGGGCAAACGTGCGGTTACATCGTCGGCATTGAACGGTTTCTGCCGTACGTCCCGGCATGGTGTCCAAAAATGGGCGGCTGCTTACGACCGCCGGAAAGATACGAGGTACAAAAGACATGAAAAAGCTGTATTCAAAGCAACTCGGCAGCGAGGTCTACGCGCTTGCGCCGGAACAGTTGAAAGTATTCGCGTCGAGCGGGTACGAAGTCCCCACGCCGGAAGCCGTCATTGCAGACGCGGGCGCTATCCGCATCGTTCCCCCGGCAGGAAAGCGCGCGTATGCGGTATTCAAATTCACGACGGGCGCTTTTGTCGTTCGCACGTCCGCCGAAACGATGACGATGCAGGAAGTCGGCACGTTCGTCGGTGAGGTCGTGCAAGCGGCTATCGTCTGCAAGCTGGCGGAAAATGCTGACCCGGACAGACCGAAGCCGGAAGCGTCGGGCGGTCAAATCGCGTCGGCGGTCGCGGTGCTGACGGCGGCGATCAGGCGGGCGACCGGCGAAGCGCACGCGGGCGGCGATCAGGCAGCGGCGGAAAGCCCGGAGGTAACGGAATGACATTCGGCACGTGTAGGTATTGCGGGCAAGTCGTGAATCTGGACTACGAAGAAGAAACGCAAGCAGAAGCCGATATTGCCGCTTCCGAAAAATGCGAATGCTACGACGCACGGCATGAACGGAATCTGCGCAAGCAGATCACGGCGGCGCAAAACCGCATTCGCAAGATTTTCGGGGACGATGCTGCAAAGCTGGGCTTTTCCCCGATTGCTGCCGAAGAACCGCTGCAACTCCTGAACGCTATCGCGGAGCAGACCGCACGCGGGTTTATTACGTCGGCTACGATCAACGTGCGCGGGCTTTGCAAGGCGAAAATCACGATGACCACAAAAGAGAAAATCAAGGTCGAGCGCAGCGAAACGAAAACGTACCAGTTGGAGGAATGACGGCGAATGAACGAAGCGTATAACATTGACTGCATGGAATTTATGCGCCGCGTTCCGAGTAAATATTTCGATTTGGCGGTTGTAGACCCGCCGTACGGGATTGAAAAGGGATTCAAGGAGACAAGCCGGGTTAGGCGCTACGGGCAGACAAAGACCGCGAACGACGATAAACCGACGGCGGAATACTTCACCGAACTGTTCCGTGTCAGCAAGAATCAGATTATTTGGGGCTACAATCATTTGTCGGATTTGCTGCCGCCGACGAAGGAATTCATTTTCTGGTACAAGCGTCAGCCCGTGGACAGCTATTCCGACGGCGAATTAGCATGGACGAGTTTCAATAAAACGGCGAAATGCTTTGACCATGCGTATTTCGGGAACGTCGGCGCGGATGACGTGCGGATTCATCCCATGCAAAAGCCGGTTGCGCTGTATTTGTGGCTTTACGCGAAATACGCGCGTCCGTACGACAAGATTTTTGATTCACACCTTGGGAGCGGGTCAAGCCGAATTGCCGCTTACGATATGGCGCTTGATTTCATCGGGTGCGAGATCGACGCAGAATATTTTCAGAAGCAAGAACAGCGTTTTGAAGAACATACAGCGCAGCAGCGGTTATTCCTATGACCGCCGCAAGGAGGGGACATCATGGTAACAATCGGATGCGGCAGGACGGTCAAGCCCGTCACGTTCAGCGTCTTAGGCAAAGACGGCAAAGATAAAGCCGTTCGGGGTACGGTTTCGTACATCCATCCGGCGCGCCGCTATTGCATTCTTGAATTTGCCGTGCGGGGCGGCATTCTCCGCGAATCGTTCCAACTGATAAACGGCGAAATTGCCGAATAGAGAAAGGCAGGGGCTTACATGGAACGCAGACCTATGAAGCTATACCTCGTCAGACACGCAGAATACGGCGAAACAACCGCAAACGGGCGCTGCAAATATGATGCGATCATCGCCGCCGCGCGGCAATGGCGCGCCAGCTGGACGCAGATAGCCCGCGAATGTGAATTTATCGTGCTTGCCGAAGAAGAACCGGCAAGCACAGAGCAATGACCGCGCAGCAGCGGCGGAAACGCCGCATGATACGCCGGTTCGCGCCGACGGTCGCGCTGTGCGCCGTCATCGCAATCATTGCAGCGGCTTGTGTCTGCGCGCTGGCGCGCCCGGTAGAGCGGGACACGCAGCCGGAAGCGGCAAGCACGGAAACGGTTGCCGCAGCAACAAAAATCGCGCCCGCGATCACAAAAGCGACGGAGCAGATCACGAAAACGCCGGAAACGATCACGCCGAAAGCGCCGGAAGAAACAGAGCCGGAAGAACAGCCGGAGGAAGCGCCGGAAGAAATCAGCCGTTATGCGGCGCTGAACGTCACGGAGGACGATATTGATATGCTGGCAGCGCTTGCATGGCACGAAGCGCGCGGCGAACCGTTCGACGGGCAAGTTGCCGTTGTCCTGACTGCGCTGAACCGCTGCTTGTCGCCGGAATTCCCGGATACGGTCGAAGAGGTCGTTTTCCAAAAGTACGGGGACGTTTGGCAATTCAGCCCCGCGCCGTATCTTTGGACAGCAGAACCGACACAGACGCAGTACGACGCAGTTTATACCGCGCTGCACGACACAGATTACATTCTTCCCGCCGAAGCGGTATTTTTCAGCACAAAGGCATACAACGACAATATCGTTGCAGTCATCGGAAATCACATCTTTTGTTCTATTGAGGAGGTCACACAATGAAAATCACACGCAGGACAGAGCAGGAAATCAATATTTCGGAACTGAAAGCGGCGATCAAGGAGGGGCGCGGTCTGGAGGTCATCCGCCCGCACGACGAAATCACGCTTGCGCTTGACACGGGCGAAACGATTACGCCGGTTTGCGGCTACGTCGGCAAGCATAGCGCCCGATTTGTTTTCAAAGATTGCCTCCGCGAAATGTGGCAGATGAACAAGACCATGACCAACAAGGGCGGATATTTCAGAAGCGAAGCCCGCAGACACGTCCTCGAAGATATTCTGCCGCATTTGCCAGCCGAACTGCGCGAAGCGATCACGCCGCGACACTTATGCGAGGAAATCGACGGCGAAACGTACGAATATTTTGATTCGTTGTGGTTGCCGTCGGCAACGGACGTTTTCGGCAATGACCCGAATGGATGGTGGAAAGAAGAAACAGACAGCTTCCAGTTACCTATTTTCAAAGCGGAACGCGACCGCGTGAAGGAAGTTCCCGGAAACGGCACATATCCGTACTGGCTCCGTTCCCCGTATGCCAGCCGTTCCACGTTTTTCGTGTTTGTGTATGCTGACGGCACGGTCAGCAGCGTCAGCGCGGCCTACTCGTATGGCTTTGCCCCCGGCTTTGATTTGTAAAATTCGGAATTCAAAACTTCCCCGGCTCAATGCCGGGGAAGTAGCCGCAAGGAGGCGAATATGAACAAATACATCGGGAAAATCATCATCGTCACGAATATGCGGAAAATCCCGCGTTCGTGCGCGGAATGCGGCTACTATGACGGCATGGGAAACCGCCCCGGCGGGCGCTACAACGACGGCATTTGCACGGCGGGCGCGTCGATTTACAGTACACGCGGCATTCGGGTAACAAAAGAACGGCTGAAAAACTGCCCGCTGCACATGATCGGGAGGGCTGACGATGGATTTTGATTATTCCGGGCTATACGTATGTGACCCACAGAAAAACACGCTATGCAACAAACGGAATTGCGGAAACCCCTGCACGATGACCAGCCACAAGGAATTTGCAAAAGATGGAGGCGCAGATATGAACGTGCAACGTGCGATTGAAATTCTGAATCCCGCGCATCGGGAGCATTACGAAAGCATTGAGCCGGTAGAAGAAGCCTGCCGCATGGGGATTGCGGCGTTGTCGTACCGCGTTCGGAAAAAACCGGAATACCTTCCAGCGCGCCCCGCGCCCGCTTTAGCCTGCAAGCGGTGCGGCAGCGTCAAACACTTGCACAATGCAGACGGCGCGCAGAACGCATTCTGCGGGCAATGCGGACAGGCTATTGACTGGACGGATGCGGCGGAAACGGACGCATAAAAAAAGCCGCCGACGTTTTCGCAGAACGTCGGCGGTGCTTGCCTCGGAAAAGACAAGGTTACTCATACCTTATATATAATATCACGTTCCGGGGCGATATGCAAGCGAAAAGCGGCGGGAAACCGCTATTTTCGGGCTTGTATGGGATAGTAACTTAACGACCACAGAGCCGCCGGAGGTAAAGGCATGAAAACAATCTATCGGGAAAAGCGCTACTACTGCGGGGAGTACCTCGACGTATATATTTTTCCTACATACCGGCAATCGAACGGACGGCGCAGCCGGAGCAAGCCGACAACCGCCGCGCAGAAGAAATTAAATCAGCGCCACAGGGAAGAAAAGCTTGTCAGACTGCTTCACGCGAACTTCACGCCGGATGATCTTGAAATTCACCTGACATATACCGTCCAGCCGGAAAGCGAAGAAGAAGCCGCCCGGAATGCCCGCAATTACATACGCCGCATTCAGCGGATGCGGAAGAAAGCCGGATTGCCGCCGCTGAAATACATCGTCGTGACAGAACGCGGCGGAAAGACCGGGCGTTATCATCATCACATCACAATCAACGGCGGGTTAGATCGTGACGCGGTGGAGGCGGCTTGGGGCTTGGGCTACGCGAACAGCCGCCGCCTGCAATTCACGGAAACAGGGCTTGCCGGTCTTGGACATTACATCGTCAAAAAGCCCGTCGGCAAAAAGGCTTGGAATGCGTCAAAGAATCTGATTGACCCTGACCCGAAAACACGCGACGGGCGCATTTCCGGCAGGCGGGCGGAAGAACTCGCACGGGACACGACCAACAACGCCGAATATGAAAAGCTGTACCCCGGATATTTCCTTGCGGAAGCTGGCGCATTTCATAACGACGTGAACGGCGGACGGTATATCGTCGCCCGGTTTTACCGCCGGGACGGTAAATTTATAAAGCCACAGCGAAAAACAAAAACGAATCGGCGGCGGAAAAAATGACGGTAAACGAATTTGCACAGGATGTCCACAAAAACGCCGTTGCGCACGGTTGGTATGATGCGCCTATCACGTTCCCGGAAGTCGCGGTTATGATACACGCTGAAATCTCGGAAGCCGTTGAAGAATGGCGGAGCGGAAACCCGGTTATCTACGGCACGTGTGCGTTGTCGCCGGAGAATTGCAAGTTTTCAAAAATCTGCGATAATGTCGGGCATCCTTCGGGCGCTGATACGGAGGGGAACTGCAAGCCGGAGGGCGTTGCGGTCGAACTCTGCGATGCGGTCATGCGCATTATGGATTTCCTTGCGTTCATGGGCGTAGACATTGAAGCCGTGCTTGTGGCAAAGCACGAATACAACAAAGGGCGCGAATACCGGCACGGCGGGAAGCGCGCATAAGGAGGCGGGCTATGATTAACTATTTCAACGCAGCGGAAAACACGCTGCGATCACGTTCAATGCTTGAAAAGGCATTGAAAAACCTGATGCGGCGGCAGGAAAGAATCATGCGCCACAATTCGCCGTCGGGCTATCCGTCGTTAGATACGTCGAAGCCGTACACAAGCACGAAAAGTGTAAACGATGCGCTGACAGATTGCATTGAGATTGCCGAAGTTGCGCGGGAGATCAACCGCACGAAAGAAAAGATCGACGAAATCGACAGCGTATTGCAGCAGCTTGACCCGCAAGACGCGGAATTACTGCGCCTATGGTACATAGAGCGGGAAAGCAAAGAAGAAATTGCCGCACAGGTGAACTATGCGTCGCGCACGTCGATCTACGATTTGCGCAATAAAGCCGTTGCGGGCTTTGCTGTGCTGTACTTCGGTGCGGATGCTGGGGCGCTGCTCTGACCGCGCCGGACGCTTTTGAAAAAAGTCTGAACAGAAAGTTTCGGAAATTCGTGCTATGCTGATAGCCGTAAAGGGAGGTCGAGGAAACCTCGCCGCCGTGCGCCTTGCGCTTATGCGCAGGGCGTTCCCTTTACCCTTTTGCAAGGAGGCAGCGGAATGAAAGCATTTGCAAAAGCATTCTACGAATCGGCAGCATGGCGGCGGACGCGGGCGTACATCCTGAAACGCGACGCGGGGCTATGCGTCAGGTGCGGCGCGCCCGGTTGCATCGTCCATCACAAGACGGAATTAACGCCGCGAAACATAGATGACCCCATGATTACGCTGAACGAAGATAATCTTGAAACCGTCTGCCGGACGTGTCACGCGATCATTCACGAAGGAACGCCGCCGCTTGCAGACGGTCTTGCTTTTGATGCAGACGGAAACGTTATCGAATCCGCAATATCCCCCCCGGTGCGCCGCTGAAAATTTCCGGCGGCGTAACCGCGCTTCACCCACGTTTAGAACCGCCCCGGTCGCGCACATGAGGGGGGGGTAACGCAAAATTCAGGAGGTGGCATACATTATATGGCGGAAGAAAAAAAGACATACGAAGATATGTCAAACCCTGAAAAAATTGACGCGAAAAAGCGGAAAATTAAAAAACTTTTCCGTGATTTACCCACAGAAAAGAAGCAATTCGCGGAGGGTTTAATCAATCAATTCGCAGTCACGTCGGTTACGCTGGAACGCCTTGCCGACGCGATCAACAACGGCGATCTTATCGAAGATTTTGTGCAGGGCGCACAGAAAATGCGTCGGGAGTCCCCCGCCCTACGCGCCTATAACACGACGATCAAATCGTTTTCGACGCTGACAAATCAGCTTATCAGCCTGCTGCCGGAAAAGGAAAAGAAAACGGCGGGCGATGAACTGATGCAGTTTATTACGAAGCCGAAAGCGGCGGGCAGATAATGAACTATGTGCGCGAATACTGGGGGCGGATTTCAAGCGGCGAGATCGTCACAAGCCGCCGCGTCAAAGCTGTTTACGGGCGGCTGATGCAGGAAATGGACGCGCCCCCGGATGATTCAGCGTATTATTTCGACGAAGAAACCGGGGAACGCCCGATTTTGTTCATTGAGCAATTCTGCAAGCAGTCACAGGGTACACTCGGTGCGGCGTTGAAGCTGGAATTATTTCAAAAGGCGTTCATTCAGACGCTATTCGGTTGGCTTGAAAAAGACACGGGATACCGGCGCTTCCGCGAAACGCTGCTTTTGGTCGCCCGAAAGAACGGAAAAACGACGCTGCTTGCGGCTATCGCGCTGTATCTGCTTGTCGCGGACTATGAGGGCGCGGCGGAAATCTATTCCGTAGCGACGAAAAAAGATCAGGCAAAAAAGACGCTAACCGAAGCCGTCAACATGGTCAAGCAGTCGCCGGAACTGCGCGCGATCATCAAAAAGCGCCGGAACGATATTTACTTTCCGGCGACGGCATCCATCTTTGAAGCCCTCGCGTCGGATTCCAACACGCTTGACGGTCTAAACTCCCACGCGGTTATCATCGACGAATTGCACGCCATTCGTGACCGCAATTTGTACGAAGTTATGAAGCAATCGACCTCCAGCCGCCGACAGCCCATCGTGATTATGATTACCACATCCGGCACGGTACGCGAATCCGTGTTTGATAACATTTACGAATTGGCGTGCAACATAGCCGACGGCAAGATAACGGAAGATACGTTTTTGCCGGTGCTGTATGAACTGGATGACCGTGCCGAATGGACAGACCCGCAAGCGTGGATAAAGGCGAATCCGGGACTCGGAACGATCAAGCGTTATTCTACACTGGCATCATTCGTCGAGCGGGCAAAGAAGAATCCGGAAGATTTACCCGGCGTTCTCTGCAAGGATTTCAACGTAAAATCCGTGACAGCGGCGGCGTGGTTAAGCTACGACGAAGTAAAGAGCGACGCGACGTTCACGATGCAGGACGTGTATAACACGTACGCAATCGGCGGTTGTGACCTATCCGCGACAACTGACTTGACGTGCGCGACGCTCCTGATTCGCAAATCCGGGGATGACCCGCAAATTTACGTTTTACAGCATTACTTTTTACCGGCGAAGAAGCTGGAAATGCTGGACGAACACAACACGCAGGAAGCGCCCTATAAAACATGGGCTGACCGTGGTTTGCTGACGGTATGCGACGGCGTGCGCGTGGACTATTCCGATGTTACGGCGTGGTTCTGCCAGATGCGCGACGAATACAAGATCGACACGTACAAAGTCGGATATGACCGCGCCCTCGCGGGTTACTGGGTCGATGAAATGACCTCCAACGGCTTTGAAATGGTCGCCGTTGCGCAGGGTCCGTTTACATGGTCGCAGCCGATGCGCGAAATGGGCGCAGCATTCGCAGACAAAAAAGTGAATTACAACAAAAACCCCGTTTTGCTTTGGTGTCTGACGAACACGGCAGTCAAGAAAAGCGGGGTCAACAATATCCAGCCCGTAAAGATTTCCGACAAGCGCCGCATTGACGGCGCGGTTTCGCTCCTGAATGCGTGGGTCATCTATGTGCGGGATTTCGAGGACTATATGTATTTGGTGGGGTGATAACATGGCAGAAAAACGAGGGCTATTTCAGTCGATCTTCGGGAAGAAGCAGCAAAGCGACAAGGATTTTCATGCGTACAAGCTGCTTAGTTCGTGGGAATCGACCTTTTCGCCGTATTCCGGCAATATGTGGGATATTAACACGGTTCGTTCCGCCGTGGACGCATTCGCCCGCCGCGCATCGACCGCGCAGCCGCGCCACGTCCGGCAGTCCCCGGAAACGACGGTATCCGTCAATGACTACGTTGACCGCATCTTGCAGTATCAGCCGAATCCGTACATGACGGCGGCTGATTTTTATTACAAGCTGGCGGCACAATACAAGGTCTACAACAACGCCGTCGCATATCCCGTCTTTGACAGTCAACGGCGGCTTGTGGCGATCTATCCCATCAACGCGCAGTATTTTGAACTGCTTGAATATATGGGAACGCTGTATTGCCGGTTCAAATTCGCAACGGGCGCGTCGTATATCTGCGAGTATTCCCGCATTATCCACATCCGCAGACATTTCCTCGAAAACGATATTTTCGGGGATGACAACCGCCCGCTGAATCCTGTTTTGAAAACGGCAAACACGTTCAATCAGTCTATGTCGAAGTTTGCCGAACTCGTCGCCGTCATTCGCGGCATCCTGAAAGTTTCAAACGCCGTGAAAAATGAGGATTTGAACCGCCGCCGTGACGATTTCGTACGGGACAATTTGCGCATGGAGAACAACGGCGCGGGCATCGTGGTCACGGATTCCAAGTATGACTATACGCCGCTGAACGACAAGACAACGCCGATTCCGGCAAATCAGCTTGAATACATCAAGACGGAAATTTATGACTACCTCGGCGTTTCAAAAGAGATCGTCGAAAACACGGCTACCCCGCAGCAGGAACAGGCTTTTTACAGCGGCGAAATCGCGCCGTTCTTCCGCAAGCTAACGCAGGCGTTCACGAACGTGCTGTTTACAGAACGGGAGATCGGACACGGCAACCGCATCATTTTCGCCGCAAATTCCGTGCAGTTTGCAACGCTGCCCGAAAAGGTGACGGCGGCAAAATTCCTGACGGAGATCGGCGCGGCAACGCTTGACCAGATTTTGACGATGTTCGATATGCCGACAATCGGCGGCGAAGAAGGTGCGCGCCGCGTCCAGACGTTGAACATGGTAAATGCAAAACTTGCCGACAAGTATCAGACGGGCGCAGACGGCGAAACGCCGCCGGATGACCCGAAGAAGGAAAAAGACCCGCCGCCCGCAGAGCCGGACGGCGCAGAAGCAAAGGAGGCTTGACGTTATGGGTATGAAACAAGGGCGCGAATACCGCGCCGTGCAGGATTTTTCCCTCGTTCCACGCGCAGAAGAAAAGGACGAATACCGCGTGCGCGGTACGGCAGTCGTGTTTGATACGCCGACGGTTCTTTTTGAATACGACGGCGTGAAGTATTCCGAGGTCATTGACCGCAACGCATTTGACGAATGCGATATGTCCGACGTGATTTTTAACTACAATCACGGCGGAAAGGTGGTCGCCCGTCTGCGCAATAAAACGCTTACGCTGACCATCGACGAACGCGGCTTGCACATGGAAGCCGACCTCGGCGGAACACAGGCGGGGCGCGAACTGTATGAGGAAATCGACGGCGGGTATGTCGATAAAATGTCCTTTTCCTTTTCTGTGCGCGAATCAAAGTATGACAGCGTAACGCATACCCGCACGATCACAAAGGTCAAGAAGCTATACGACGTGTCGGCGGTGGATATTCCCGCGTACAAAGACACAGAAATTTCCGCGCGCAGTTTCTTTGAAGTGGAGCATTCAAAGGAACTGGCGGCTTTGGAGCAAGCCGCGCGCAGGAAACGTCTGATAGCTTTGACATACTGAAAACCCACATTTTTTGAATTTATGGAGGTAAAAACATGAACATTGAGAAAAGACGCGCCGAAATCGCTGCGCGCAAGGCTGAAATCCGCAAGCTGCTTACCGATGACAAGAACGCAGACATTGACGCGCTGGAAAAGGAACTGCGCGAACTGAATGAGGAAGATGCAGGGCTCGAAAAGCGTCAGGCAATCGAACGTATGCTGAATTCCGGCTCGGCTATGGGCAATCCCATTGAAAACCCCGTCGCTGCCCGCAGCCTGCCCGTAGAGGATACGGAAAAGCTGTATCGTTCCGCATGGCTGAAAACCTTGCAGGGCAAGTCCCTGACGGACGATGAAAAGCGCGTTTACGAACAGCGCGCGTATTCGACCGCTGCAAATTCCGCGCTGCCCATCATCCCGGAAACGACCGCGAATCAGATCATCAAGAAAATGTACGAGGTCGCCCCGATTTTGCAGCGCTGCAAAATCTTCCACGTCCCCGGCAATTTCAAATTCGCCGTCGAAGGCACGAACAGTGACGCGGCGCTTCACACGGAGAACGCAAGCATTACCGCCGCTTCCGACAGCCTGACTTCCGTTTCCCTGACGGGCTACGAAATCGTCAAGCTGGTCAAGGCATCCCGCGCATCTTCCGAAATGGCGCTGTCCGCGTTTGAAAGCTACATTGTCGAAGTGATTGCCGAATCCATCGCCCGCAAGATCGAAAATTACATCTTCACGGGTACGGGCAGCGATCAGCCGGGCGGCGTGAAGGTCGCGGGCAAGGGTACAAGCGGCGCGTACACGGACGGCACAGATCAGGTGACAGTTGCAAAAACGGCATCCCTGACAGAAGAAAATGTAGTTTCGCTTTACGGTATGCTTGCGTCCGGCTATGAGCGAAATGCCGTCTGGTGCATGAACAAGGCGACGTTCTTTACTGATTTCTTCCCGCTGATGAACAAGTCGAAGAACAACCTCATCGAATTCGCAGGCGGCAAGTATTACATCATGGGCGCAGAGGTCTACTTCACTGGTTCGCTTGCGGCACATGAAGCATACTACGGCGATTTCGAGTACATCATCGGCAACTATTCGCAGGACATTACGGTTGTTCGCTCTGAGCATTCCGGGCTTGCAACCAACAGCATTGATTACCTCGGCGCGTGCGTCTTTGATTGCAAGCCGGTTGCCGGACTCGGTGCATTCGTGCATCTCACAAAAGCGACGGCGTAACGCGGAGGGCTGAACATGGCAGTTAGCAGCGAATATGTCGCGGCTATCCGTCAACGTTTGCGGCTGACAACCGACGATTTCGACAATGAAATTACCGACCTCATCAACGCCGCCCGCGCAGACCTTGCGCTCGGCGGCGTTGTTGAGGAAAAAGCAAACGACGAAACTGACCCGCTGATTCTGAAAGCGGTCGAAACGTACGTAAAGGCTGAATTCGGGCTTGACAACGATGATGCGGAGCGATACCGCGCATCGTACAAAGAGCAGCGGAACGGTCTGACGCTATCGGATAAATACATTGTCGCGGAAGGAGGTTAGCCCGTGTATTGGCGCGATGTCGTGATACTCCGCGCCGTAGTCACGGACACGGACGCGGACGGATACCCGGCGGAAGTCGTGAAGGAAACGCGCGTTTTCGCGGACGTGCAATCCGTCAAGCGCACGGAATTCTACGCCGCAAAGCAGATCGGCATTGATCTTGCAATAACCGTGAAAGTCCGATACGGCGATTATGGCAATCAGGAACGTTTGATGTTCAGCGGCAAGGAATACAAGGTCGAGCGGGCATACACGGACGCGCGCGAATTCTACACGCTGGAATGCTCTGAATTCAAGGAGGCAAGCGCATGAATGTCAACGAAACGCTGAAAAAGATGTTTTCCGACCTCCTGCCGGTCGCCGCTGATACCTACAAGGGCAAAGCGACGGAATACATCGTTTTCAACTATACGGCTATCCCGGAAGATTTCGGGGACGATGATGCGCAACACTGGCGCTATCTGACGCAGGTGCATTTATACGCGCCGCATGAAAAGAATTCGCTTGCGTACCGGCGGGAGATCACGCGGCGGCTTGTCGCTGGGGGCTTTACGCGCCCGACGATCACGCCCGCCTCCGATGAAACCGGGCAGCATTACGTTTTTGAATGCGAGATTTCCGGGGGCGTTGACGATGGCTGAATTATCGACACAGGGGCTTGACGGTCTGATTGACGATATGACGGCGCTTATGGAACTGCCAGACGAAACCGTTTTGGAAATGCTGACGGCGGAGGCGGAAGTGGTCGCCGCCGCGCAGCAGTCCGAAGCGCAGAGCATGGGCGTATATGCGACCGGCAAAACGGCGGGCAGTATTTCATACGACAAAAAATTGAAGGTCAAGGGCGCAAGCCGCGCAATCTACGTTTCACCGAAAGGGACGCGCAGCGACGGAAACAAGCGCCGTAACGCCGAGGTCGCATTCGTCAACGAATACGGCAAGGCTGGACAACCCGCCCGCCCATTCATCAACACAGCAAACGAAAAATCGGCAGACGCAGCCGTTGAAGCGGCAGCGGGTGTCTATGACAAGTATTTGAAATCCAAGAATCTTTAGGAGGTTACATTATGGCACAGTTTGGAGCAAAACGCCCTGTTTTTGCGCCCATCAAGACCACGCCTGACGGCGCATTGCCGACGTATGATTATGAAAAGAAAGTCACAATCGGCAAGCTGGTCAAGGCGGACTTGACCGTTACGAACGCTTCCGGCGAACTGTACGGCGACGATGCGCTTGCGGAAAAAGTCGATATGTTCGCGTCAGGCTCTCTGGCGCTGGAAACAGATGACAAGACCGACGAAGTACAAACCGCCCTGCATGGTGCGACGAAGGACGTGGAAAGCGGCGAAGTCACGGACTCCGACGGCGACGTAGCCCCGCGCGGCGGTCTTGTGTATTACAAGGTCATCATGCGCAAGGGTATCCGCTATTTCAAGGGCATCTTCCATCCCGAAACAAAGGCAATCCTCGGCAACGACAGCGCCGCAACAAAGGGTTCGTCTATCACGTTCGGCACGTCCAACACGACGTTTACAATCTTCCGCTGCAATTCCGGCGCATGGCGCATTACGAAGGAATTCACAGGTGACGGCGCGGAAGCGAATTGTATTGCGTGGTGCGATACGAAACTCGGCAAATCGGCAACGGGTGGCGGCGGTTAAACAATCAGCAGAGCGGGCGCGCGGGTCAATTCCGCCGCCCGCTTTGGCGCTATGGAGGTAAAGACAATGAAAGCGGCAAAAATCACGGTTGCGGGTACAACGTATTTCCTCGTCATGGACGGCGAAGCGATGTTTACCATCCGCGACATTTACGGCGGCACGCGCCTGATGCTGGAAAAGATGGAACAGGACACGCGCGAAGGTTTCCTTGAAACGTGCAACGCCGCCGCTATCCTTGCAGAGCGCGGCGAACTCGTCCGCCGCCGGTTGGGATATGAGCCGGGGCGCATCCCGGAACGCGACGATTTCGCGCTTTTGACGCAGCCGTATGAAATCGTCCCGCTGAAACGTGCGATTGCGAACGCAATCAAACTCGGTTACGGGCGCGAGATCACAGCCCCCGGCGACGATGAAGTTGACGAAGGGCTTGAAGAATTGAATCAAAAAAAAACAAGATTCGCCGCGCGGACTATTACAGAATAGCCGTTTTGTGCGGCATTTCCCCGGCTGATGCGCTGTTTATGCCGCCGGGGGAAGTATTTGACTTGTGGGAACTGTACCTTATCGCACACGGTAAAGGCAACAACGGGGAGGGTAACTGATGGCAACGCGCACAATATCAACGAAATTGCAGCTTGACGGCGAAGCCGAATACAGCGCGTCGCTAAAAAATATCAATTCCGAACTCGGCACGCTGAAAAGTGAACTGAAATTGACAGAATCGCAGTTTGCGGGACATTTGAACAGCTACGCGGCGTTGTCTGCAAAGGGCGAAACCCTCGCGGGTATGTATGACCAGCAGGAAAAGAAACTTGCCGCGATCAACAAAATTCTGTCAGAAGCAAAAGACGCGCAAAGCAAATTCGGGAACGAAGTCCAGAGCGCGAAAGACAAAATTGCAAAAACCGAAGCCGCCCTGAATGCGCTTGCGGATGCGGAGGGGGACACTTCCGAACAGCAGGCAAAATTGACGGCGGAACTCGAAGAATACAAGACGGAACTTGCGACCGCCGAAGCGAATCAGCAGAAAGCGACGGAAGCCGTCAACAAATATCAGACGCAGGCAAACAGCGCCGAAGCCGAATTGAATAAACTCGGCAATGAGATCGACGAAAACAACAAGTGCATGGACGAAGCTGCAAAATCATCCGACAAATGCGCTGATTCCGTCGATAAATACAGCGGCAAGGTCAAGAAAGCCGACGAAGATACGGAGAAGTTTTCCGAAAAGCTGAAAACCGGGCTTGTCGCCGGTGCGACGGCGGCAGCGGCGGCGTTTGCGGCGATCAGCGCGGCGGCGGTCAAGCTGGGCGTTGAAGTTGTGACCGCGTATGCGGATTATGAACAGCTTGTCGGCGGCGTGGAAACGCTTTTTCAGGACAGCAGCGGCAAAGTCTTAGACTATGCGAACAACGCCTACAAAACGGCGGGTCTGTCCGCAAATGAATACATGGAAACCGTGACCAGCTTTTCCGCAAGTTTGTTATCCAGCCTCGGCGGGGACACGGAAAAAGCCGCAGACTACGCGGATAAAGCGATTACGGATATGTCAGACAACGCAAACAAAATGGGGTCTGACATGGACAGCATTATGAACGCCTACAAAGGATTTTCAAAGCAGACGTTCACAATGCTTGATAACTTGAAGCTGGGCTACGGCGGCACAAAAGAGGAAATGCAACGGTTGCTTGATGACGCGGAAAAGATTTCCGGCATCAAGTACGATATTTCCAGCTACGCCGACATTGTAGATGCTATTCACGTCATCCAGACGGAAATGGGCATTACGGGAACGACGGCGAAAGAAGCGGAAGAAACGATTTCCGGCTCTATTGGAATGCTGAAAACGTCGTTTCAAAACCTCATTACCGGCATGGGCGACGCGGATGCAAATATTGACCAACTGTGCGATAACGTCGTAAATTCGTTCAAATCCGTCGTAAAGAATATTTCTCCCGTCATTCAGAATCTTGCAAAGACGATTCCGAATGCAATGGAGGGGATTCTGGACGCGATCAGCCCGCTAATTCCTGAATTTCTGGAACTCGGCGTGAATCTGTTTGAAGCCCTGTTAAACGGTATCATAGATATGCTGCCGGAATTGAGCAGCACGGCGGCGGAACTGATTACGACGCTGATTACGGGCATCGTGGAGGCGCTGCCGCTTGTAGTCGAAGCGGCGGCGCAATTATTGACCGCGCTTGTTGAGGGTATCGGTGCGGCGCTGCCGACGCTGATTCCGGCGGCGGTGGAAGCCGTCACGCAGCTTGTGCAATCCCTGATTGACAACATTCCGCTGCTTATTGAAGCGGCGTTGCAGCTTGTCACAGGGCTTGCGGAGGGCATCATTGAAGCGATTCCCGTATTGCTGGAGGCGCTGCCGGAACTGATTGAAAGCCTGATTTCGGCGTTGCTTGAAGCCGTCCCGCAGATCATCGAAACGGGCGTGACGCTCCTGACCGCCCTCGTCACAAACCTTCCGACGATCATTCAGACGATCATTGCGGTATTGCCGCAGATCATCACAAGCGTCATTCAAACGCTTTTGACGCATTTGCCGGAAATCATTGACGCGGGTTTCAAGCTGCTTACGGCGCTGATTGACGATCTGCCGGAGATCATTTTGACCATTGTCGAAGCGCTTCCAGAAATCATTTCTGCAATCATAAAGGCTTTGACAGACAATATACCGCTTATCGTAGAAACCGGCGTGAAGCTGCTTACGTCCCTGATTACGAATCTTCCGCAGATCATCGCGGAAATCGTGCGGGCAATGCCGGAGATCATTACCGGCATCGTCAATGCGCTGTCAGAGGGCATTTCACAGGTAACGGAAGTCGGTGCGAACATTGTGCGCGGCTTGTGGAACGGTATTCAGTCCCTTGCCGGTTGGCTTTGGGATCAGGTTAGTAGTTGGATTTCCGGCATTTGGGACGGAATCAAGGATTTCTTCGGAATCGCATCCCCGTCAAAACAGATGGCATGGGTGGGGTCTATGCTTGTCGAGGGTCTTGCGGGCGCAATCGACAAAGACGGCGAAAAAGCCGTTGCAGCCGTTGACGATATGGCGGCGGGCATGATTGCGGAAGTCGAGTCCGAAATGGCAAAGGTCAACGCTTCCCTCGCGGATGGCATCGGGGACATTGAAACGGGCTTTACCGCGCGGGCGACCATTCAGGAGGTCGCCGCATCTATTCCGTCATCCATGAACGCTGGACGCATGGGAGCGGGCGCGACCGCAGGCGGCGAAACGACCGTTACAAATCATTTTCACATTGCGGCGCTGCAAGTGCGGGAAGAAGCCGACGTGAAGAAGGTTGCAAAGGAACTCTACAATATGCAGAAAACGAAAACGCGCAGCAAGGGGGTCGTTACGTAATGATTGGATTTACATTCAACAACGTCCACAGCCGGGACATGGGCGTAGTATTCAAGTCCGATGACAGGACGCTGCTTCCGGCAAAACGAATCACGCAATACAAGATTCCGGGCAAGTCCGGCACGTATGACATTGCAGACGGCTACGACAACCGGCAGATTTCATGCACAGTCGCTTTTGTTGGAGCGGGCAACGCATACGCGGGCGTTCGGCAGACGGCGCGTGCCGTCGCGGAATGGTTCTCCGGCGACGGTCTGCTTATTTTCGATGACGAACCAGAAAAGGCGTACAGCGCAAAGGTCATTGACGGCATCGGCATTGAACAGATTGCCGTTACCGGGCATTGCAGCGTTACGTTTTTGTGTGAGCCGTTCGCGGAATCCATCGGCTACAACCAGAAAGCCGTGCAGTCCGTTTCCCTGCCGGATACGGTCACGATTAACGTAAAAGGCACGCAGGAAACCGACGGGCTGATTTACATTACAGCGCGCGGCACAATTACGAATTTGACCGTTACGCGGTTAAAGGTGAATTAAAGAACGGAGGTATTTCAACATGAGCGCATTATCAAACGTCCACGCGACAAGTCTACTGAACACATCCTTGCGCAGCGGCACGTACTACCTTGCATTGTTTCTGACTGACCCGACGGCAAGCGGAAACGGCACGGAAGTCAGCGGCGGCGGATACGCCCGCAAGATCATCACGTTCGGCACGCCGTCGCTTGTGTCCGGCAAAGAACAGGTCACAAACAGCGCTGCCGTCGATTTCGGCACGATGACCGCAGACCTCGGCACGGTCGCGTATTGGGGCATCTACGATGCACAGTCAAGCGGCAATCTGCTTTGGTACGGCTCGTTTTCGCGCAGCAAGAACGTGTTGAGCGGCGACGCAATCACGGTTTCGACGGGGGCAATCGTCTGTACGCTGTCATAAGGGGGCAAGACCATGTTTAACCGCTCTGCATATAACAGAACATCGTTTAACCGTTCATCGTCCATCGTCTTTGAATGGCTTGCGACGGCGAACGCGGAAACGGATGCGTCGGCGGCGGTCAAGATCATCCGGCATTTGAACGGAGCGGTCGAAGCGGTTGCAGAAGCGCGCGGCGTGATTATCCGCGTCGTGCTGCCGTCTGCCATTGCAGAAGCAGAATCGTCCAGCGCGGGCGATTACATCCGCATACTGTTCTTTGACGCGATGGCGGAAGCCGTAGCGACGGCGACCGCAACAGGCGTTTCAACGTACGGTTCGATTACGATGCAATTCCCCGGTCTGACCATGACAGCCGGTGACGAACTGATTATTGACACGGGGCATATGACGATCACGCTGAACGGTGCGAATGTCATTGACCTTCTGAGCGATGACAGCGAATTTTTCAAGCTGAAACCGGGCGAAAACGACATTATCGTAGAGGGCGGCACGACGGCGGATATTAAAGTTTTGTGGAAAGACAGGTGGCTATAATGAAAGTCCCACAGATTTTTGACCGCAACATGAAGCGCCTTGCGTTCCTTGACAACGCCGTTTCCGTCGGATATTCGCTGGAAATCAATTCGCTATGGACGGCGACGTTTACGCTTCCGGCGGACGATGACAAGAACGCCTATTGCCAGCCGTTGAATTTCGTTGAAATCTTTGACGGCGACGAAAGAATTGACCTGTTCCGAATCATCGGGGAAGATTTGGAGCGCAGCAACGGCGCGACGCGGTTCTATGACTGCGAACACGTCCTTGCTACGCTCCTGTCCGACGTGCTGTTTCAGTACCATCAATACGGCGGGGGCGGCATCAAGACCGCCGACGTGCTGAACTACGTGCTTGCGCGGCAGACAACGCGCAACTGGGTTTTGGGCGATTGCGATTACAAGCGGTATTTCGAGTACAACTGGGAAAATTCGACGCTGCTTGCGGCGCTGTTCGCCGTGCCGGAATGCTTTGACAGTGAATATATGTGGACATGGGACACGACCGTTTACCCGTGGACAATTTCACTTGTAACGCCGTCGGACGCGATGAAAAGCGAAGTCCGATACGCGAAGAACATGACCTCGATGAAAAAGACCGTGGACGCATCCGGCATCGCAAACCGCATTTATGCCCTCGGTTACGGCGAGGGCGTGAATCAGTTGACCATTGCGGGAGTGAACGGCGGCAAGCCGTATGTCGAGGATGCAATGAGCATTCAGCAGTACGGGCTATGTTCGACCATCCTTGTAGACAGCCGGTATGAAGTCGCGGAAAATCTCAAGGGCTACGCGGAACAGATGCTTGCAGAACTGAAAAACCCATATGTCAGCTATGAAATCGGCGCAATCGACCTTCACAGGCTGACCGGCGACACGTTTTCAAAGTTCCGCCCCGGCGAGATCGTCCGCGTTGTGGACGAAGCCGACGGCATCAACCTCCGCACGCGCATTGTCAGCGTGGAGAAAAGCGACGCGCAGGGCGACCCCGGAAGCGTGACCGTTACCATTGCCAACAAGTCAAAGGACATTGCGGGCAGCATTTCGGAACTGCAAAACCGCGCCCTCATCAATGAAACGTACGCGCAGGGCGCGACGAATCAGCAGATTTACAATTTCACGGACAACGCCGATGCAACGCATCCGGCGACGCTGAAACTATATATTTCTGATTCCGTCGTTCGTATCAACAAAATGCTGCTTAACATCCAGTTTGAAGCATTCCGCGCGTATGAAAAAGCAATCGGCGGCGGTGGCGGGCAGACAACCTCCAGCGGCGGCGGGCAAACTACATCGTCCGGCGGCGGTTCGACCACATCCAGCGGCGGCGGGTCTACAACCTCGTCCGGCGGCGGAACAACGTCATCGTCAACCAGTCTGCGAAGCAGCAACACAATCAATTCGTCTGATAACGGCGGCAGCGGCGGCGAAAATCACAATCACGGTCTTGCGCGCGGCGACCGCCTTGCGCTGATAGACTACAACGGCAATATCATCGGCGGAGTGAATTTCGTCCCGTCCGGCGCGCATACACATCCGGGGCATACGCATACCGTCGGTTCACACACGCATAGCGTCAGCGCGCACACGCATAGCGTCAGCGCCCATACGCACACGGTAAAGGCGCACACGCACACGGTTCAAGATCATACACACAAAATCGAATTCGGCATCTATGAGGGCGCGCGGGCATCTTCGGCAACGATCAAGGTTGACGGCGTGGGAATCCCTGCCCCGGCATCGTATGACAATCTGGATATTGTCGAGTACCTGAAAACAGACGGCGGCGGCAAGATTCAGCGCAACGCATGGCATACGATTCAGATTTTACCGAATTCCATGAGCCGCATTGTCGGCGCGGTATTCATGCAGACGTTCTGCAATTCGCGCGGTGGCGGCGATTACTAAAACGGGAGGTTACGCAATGGCAGAACTTGTAAAAATGTACCCGCCACAGGCGAACACGCCGGAAACGTCCCTGTCCGGCGCGCTGACGGCGGCGGGAACGACCGTAAACGTCGTTGACGGGACAATGCTGCCGGATGCGCCGAACTTGCTGACAATCGGCGCGGACGGGTCTACGGCGGAAACTGTGCTGATGACCGAAAAGAGCGGGAACGTGCTGACCGTTGTACGCGGGCAGGACGGCACGACCGCGCGGGCGTGGTCTGCGGGCGACGTTATCGGCAGATATTTCACGGCGGCAGATCAGAAAGCAATGCAGGACAACATTACAGCCCTGAACAACGGAAAAACGGAAAAGGTCACATCCCCGACGGATGGCAACCTCGTCGCATTTGACGGCACGACCGGCAAGCAGAAAGACAGCGGCAAAAAGCCGGGAGATTTCGCCGCTGCCAGCCACACGCACAGCGGGTACGTCGAAAAGGTTTCGTCCCCGGTTTCCGGCAACCTCGTCGCGTTCGACGGCACGACCGGCAAGCAGAAGGACAGCGGAAAAAAGCCGGGAGATTTTGCCGCTGCCAGCCATTCACACAGCGGATATGCGCAGGCGCTTATTTTCCAGAATGTCAGCGTTGCAGCGTCCGCGTGGAGAAGCGACAGCACGTATGCAGCGTACCCGTACGCGGCGACACTGACGCTGACGGGCGTGACCGCAAGCCACGTGCCGGAGGTCACGTTCGGGGCAGCGGAAGCCGCATCCGGCATCTACGCGCCCGTCGCGCTGTCCGGCAGCGGAACGGTCAAAATCTACGCCGCGTCGAAACCGGCGGCGGCGATCACGCTGCAATCTATTTTGTGCATTAAGGCGGTGTAAAACATGATCGGAAAAACAAACGCATTATCGGCGGCGGGGGTGGAATTGTCCCTCGTCGTTTCTGTTACATCCGGTGCGGCAGTAACCGCGACGAAAAGCGGCAAGACCGTCACAGGCACGGCGGCGGGCGGCTCTTGTGTTCTGAAACTGCCGGAGGCGGGTACGTGGAGCGTGTCGGCAACGCTGAACGGGCAGACTTCCAACACGCAGAGCGTGTCCGTAAAAGACAGCTACGCCGTGTCCCTGACGTTCTTTAGCGCGACGATCACGGTAACGGTCGATTCCGGCGCATCCGTCGCGTTGAAAAAGGACGGCACGACAGTCCAGACAAAGACCAGCACGGGGACGGCGGTATTTACCGTAACGGAAACCGGCACATATACAATCGTCGCCACAAAGAGCGGGCAGAGCGTCAGCGGCACGGTCAACGTCGTATCCAGCACGACCACGTACGCGCTGACCCTCTCTTTTGTTTCGTCTACGCTGAATAATAACGAATGGAGCGTCATCAAGTCCGTATCTGATGCAGGACAGGGCGCGTCCTATTGGAGCATTGGCGACCGCAAAGCGATCACACTGAGCGGCACGGTTGGGGCGCTGACGTTATCCAACGTCACAACGTATGTGTTCATCATCGGATTCAATCACAATTCCGGCGTCGAAGGAACAAACCGCATTCATTTCCAGTTAGGCAAAACGGCGCTGTCCGGCGGCACAGACGTTGCGCTATGCGACAGATATTACAACAATACCGGCGGCGGATTCCGCATGAATACCAGCAACTCAAACTCCGGCGGTTGGGAATCATCAAATATGCGAACGGCAATTTGCGGTACAAGCCTGTCAAGCTATTCCGGCACGATCATTGCGGTCATCCCGGCAGCGCTCCGCGCGGTGCTGAAATCCGTGACGAAGTACACAAACAACACAGGCAACAGCAGCGCCGCAAGCGCGGTGACGGCGACCACAGATTACTTTTTCCTGTTATCGGAATACGAAGTATTCGGGTCTACCACTTACGCAAACAGCAACGAAGCCAGCAAACAGGCGCAGTATTCGTATTACAGCGCCGGAAACAGCAAGGTCAAATACAATCACAGCGCGACAAGTACAGCCGTGTATTGGTGGCTCCGTTCCCCGTGTGCCAGCTATTCTACGCGTTTCGTGTATGTGAATACTGACGGCACGGTCCGCGACTACTTCGCGTACTTCTCGTTTGGCTTTGCCCCCGGCTTTTGTGTATAATTCGGAATTCAAGCCTTGCGCCCTCAATGGGCGCACAGGCGGCAGGAGGTCACGAAATGTCAGTACCGAAGTCACGACGCGGAGAAAGCCCGGCGGAGTATATCAACCTCGCCCGCGAAATCTACGTTTTCACGTACAACCGCGTCAGAATCTTACCGAAAAGCTACACGTTCTATTTCTCGCTGCCGCTTTACAATGCGGCGCGCGAGGCGTACCGGCTTATCAAGACGGCAAATCTGATTTACATTCACAACGACGCAGACAAGCAGAACCGCAAGGAATTGTACGAACGGGCGCAAGGCTATTACAATTCCATGCTGGACGTGCTTGACCTTGCGTATATGAATGTCAACCATGAAAAATTGCCGTCGAACGTCCTGAAAGAATGGGTCAAGCTGATAACCGACGAACTCGCACAAATATCAAAGATCAAGCGGAGCGACAAAGCGCGATAGCGCGCCGCCCTGCATGATTTGGGTTATATTCCGTACAGCCGTTAATTGGTGGCTCCGTTCCCCGAATGCCAGCAATTCTACGAATTTCGTGAATGTGAATACTGACGGCACGGTCAACAACAACAACGCGAACTACTCGAATGGCTTTGCCCCCGGATTTTGTATGGACATAGGGCAGACCGATTAGCCGACAGGCAAAAGCAGTCCCTATACAAAAGGGGAATATAACCCCTCTGACGGCATCCGCCGCCGGACAAACATATACCACGATACGGAAAGCCGGACGCTACTTGCATGGACGTGGGGCGCGCGTTCCCCGCGTTTTCATGGCTACGCCGTTACGCATTTTAGACAGCGCGACAAGAAAGAAATGTACGAGGTATCATTTTCCCATGAACAGCACAGAAAGGCACGAAGCGCGGTATCAGCGGCGCAAAGCCGCGCGCATAGAGAAGAAAGCAAAAGCGTTGAAAGAATTCGGGGATTTCGGCGCGGTGTTTTCTTTTGACCATCTTTACGCATCATACCGCGCGTCTATCAAGGGCGTTGGGTGGAAAGCAAGCACACAGCGTTATAAATCGTCTGCCCTCGCCCACATCGCAAAGACGCAGGAAGAATTACTGACCGGAAAATATCGGTCGCGTGGATTTTACGAATTTGATCTTGTAGAACGGGGCAAGCCGCGCCACATCCGAAGCGTTCACATTTCCGAACGTGTCGTACAGCGCTGCTTATGCGATTACTGCCTCGTCCCTGCATTATCAAAGTCGTTTATCTACGACAATGGCGCAAGCCTGCCCGGAAAAGGCTATGACTTCGCCGTATCCCGCGTGACGCGGTTTCTTGCAGATCATTACCGCCGGTACGGAAACGAGGGCTATGCCCTGATTTTCGATTTCTCAAAGTATTTTGACACAGCGCATCACGAACCGATATTTGAACAATTCCGGCGCAGCGGAATCGACGGAAACCTCGTCCGCTTGTCGGAATATTTTATTTCCAACTTCGGGGACGTGGGGTTAGGGCTTGGCAGTCAGGTTTCACAGATTGCCGCGCTTGCCTTGCCGAACAAGATCGATCATTTCATAAAAGACGTTCTGCGCATGAAACAGTACGTCCGATACATGGATGACGGTTGCATTATCGACCGTTCAAAGAAGCGGCTCGAAAACTGCCTGCATCATTTGCGGCGGCTCTGCGCCGCGCACGGTATCCGCCTGAACGAAAAGAAAACGCAGATCATCAAATTGACGCGCGGATTCTCTTTTGTAAAAGTCCGTTTTCGATACGGAAGAACCGGCAAGATCGTCCGCAAAGCGACGTATCAGGGCGTTCGGCACATGATGCAGAAATTGAAGATTTTCCGAAGATGGGTAGACCGGGGCAGGATGGCAGCGGCGGACGTAGCAGCTTCCGTCACATCATGGCTCGGTCACATGAGAAGATTTCACTCCTACTTTGCCGTACAAAAGGTATTGCGGCAGTACAATCAACTGTTTCCGGGAGGTACGTATGGACTACATCACTTACAAACGGTATAAGGGCAGCGGAATCGGCGGCTATTTCAACCTTCGCCACGGCACAAAGGTAACGGAAAACGGCGGATTCCTTCACGCCCCGGACGGGCGCGGTATCTGCGCCGTGACCAGCGAGGACGGCTGGGAACATTTCAGACCAGACACGCCGGAGGGCGCATACCGGCAAAAGCTGCTTGACAAGCTGTACAGATTCTATATCAGCGGCAAGGGCGACGCGGCGGCGGATTTTACCGCCGAACGCTTCCCGGACGCTGATAATTATTACTGGAAAAACCTCTTGCGCACAATGCCCACGCCGAAGCTGACGGCGTTTTATTCTGCGCGGCTCGGACAGCCGCCGAAAATGGAGGGATAACCTATGTATCAGATCAAACAGAACGGCAGCGTCATCGGTTATTCGGATGACGTTATTTTTGTCCGCCTGCATGAAAACAGGTGCTATGTCCCGTGTGAGCGGGCGCAGGCAGGCGGCTTTTGTGTGAAAGTCCCGGTTGACTACACAGAAGAAAACGGGGAAACGAAAACACGTCTTGAAGATTTCGTGTATAAGTTTTCTGACGATGATCTACTCGGAATCGAACCGACGGCGACCGTGGAGCAATTCAGCGGCGCGTTGATGATTGCCGAAGCCGATAAAGTCGTTGACATTCTGGTAGGAGGTGCGGACGAATGATTACTGTCCAGCGGGCGCGGGAACTGCGCGCAATGATCGAAAAGGCGGCGGGCGCGGGACTTGACAACAAAGACGGTTCGACCGCCGTAGAACTGTTTCCGACGCTGACCGGCGGCGGGGCGCTTGTGAAGTCCGGCACGCGCATCAACTGGAAAGGTGCGTTGAAGCGCGCGACAGTCGATTTGTGGGACACGGCGGAAAACACGCCGGAAGCCGCGCCGAACTTGTGGGAAGACGTGCTGTATAAAAACGGCGTGCGGGTTATTCCGTCACCCATTACGGCGGGGCTTGCGTTTTCAAAGGGTGAACGCGGCTATTGGGGCGACGTGCTTTACGAATCGCTGCTTGACAGCAACACATGGACTCCCGAAGAATACCCCGCCGGATGGCAGGAGGTCACGGCATGACCCGCGCAATCTACACCGCCGCAAAGGACGGCAAGGTTATTGCGCAGCGCGACGCGCTGATATGGGTGCGGCTGACCGCGCCCGGTATGTATGCCGTCTGCGGAGAAGCGGACGGCGAGGGCGTTCTGATTGACGGAACGATTTACCACGTGCGCGGTTGTCCCATTTTGCCGGGGAAAGAAACCGTGACGCTTGACTACATCGAACAATAACGGAGGGTGCATTATGAATTGGAGCGTGATTATCGGCATTTTTGGAACGCTTGCGGGGTTTGCGCTGTCATATCTTGCGTTTGCGAGGAACAGCAAAAAAGACAGCGCCGACGCGGGCAAGGAGTCCGGGACGGTGTTGACCGAAATCGGCTATATCAAGGCAAACACGGATGACATTAAGCGCAAGCAGGAAAAACAGGACGAAACGCTTGTGAAGATGACAGAACGTGTTGTGAAGCTGGAGGGCGACAGCGCCCGCACGAACAAGCGGCTTGAAATTCTGGAGTCCCACGATTACGGGGGCAGCAAATGACCAGAAAGCGCGCCCTACGGCGCATGAAGATCAAAGCAGCGTTTGCCGCAGCATGGGAGTTTGTAAAAGGCTATCTGTCATTCAGCAAACTTCTTTGCTACGGCGTTTTGTTGATTGACTATAAAACGACATCGACAACGCTGGATTTATGCTATATCGCAGTCACAAACAACTATACGGGCAGCTTGCCGTATTTGACTGCGCTGATAGCGTTATTGCAGGCGGCTACTGCTACGGTGCTGTCTTTTGCCCTGAACAAAAGCAAGGCAGAAAACACGGCGGGCGGTATCGTGTACGAAACCACACTGAAACGGGACTGTTAAAAGGAGGAAAACACATGAACGAAATCATTCTGAAACGAATCGGCGCGCTTTTGAGCGTCAAAAGCATTGTGACGCTTGCGCTGACGGCGGTATTCGCGTACTTAGCCGTTACGAAGCAGATCAGTCAGGAATTCATGGTCGTTTATACGGTCGTGATTGCGTTCTACTTCGGCACGCAGACGCAGAAGATCAGCGACGCAGTAGAAAGCAAGGGGGCGCAATAATGCCCCTGACAGTTGAACAGCGGCTTATCAGCCGCAATTTCAGGCGATGCACGGGGCGGCGGAAAATTGAATACATCGTGATTCATTATTTCGGTTCGCTCGGTACGGCGGCAGCAGTTGCAAACTATTTCAATACGCCGGGTATTCAAGCATCCGCGCATTATTGCTTAGACGAAGGAAGCACCGTATATCAGTGCGTCGAGGACAACAATATTGCTTGGCATTGCGGCACATCCGGCGCATACGTTCACCCGCGATGCAGGAATGAAAACAGTATCGGCATTGAAGTCAGACCGTATAAGCTGGACAAATCTACGGCGCGTTCCGCAGCGCCCGCAGATTGGTATTTCCCGCCGGAGATCGTGGACAACCTTGTTGTATTCACACAAATGCTGATGCAGAAATACAACGTCCCGCTTGAAAACGTCGTGCGGCATTACGACGTTACGGGGAAATGGTGTCCGCGTCCGTGGATGGGCGACGATACGAACACCTATTACGGCACGTCCGGCAATGAACAATGGAAGAAATTCAAGGAACGGTTATCCGGGGAGGAATTGGACATGAACATTGAAGAAGCACGGAAACAGTTGACCTCTTGCGCCGACACGGGCGACACGCCCTCCGAATGGGCGCGCGACGCGGCGGAATTCTGCAAGCGAAAGGGCATTTTCAACGGCGACGGCGCGGGCAATTATGGGTGGCAGCAGCCCATTACGCGCGAAGCCGTCGCGCAGATTCTTTACAACGCTTTTGAAAGCGCGGGTATGCTTGACGCTATCCCGGACAAAAAATAATTTGAGCGGGCGGGGTTTGATTCCCCGCCCGCTCTTTTCGTTTTCGTTACGCCTGTTTGCGGAACTCGCAGTTGATTTTCATGCCGTAGTTGATCGAATGCCCATCGTCATCCGTTCCGCCGCCGTAGACTTCGGCGGAAGTCACGCCGACAAAATCGCTCCAACGCCGCACGAAAAACGGCACGTCATCTTTGCTGATATTGCCGACCTGATGACCTTCGGCAAATACGGAAAACGCCGGTTCGCCCTGATATGCCCCGCGTTCAATCGTAATGTCAACGCCCTCGTCGCTGTTAAAGGGCGCGTCCCCGAAATGCAGCTTGCGCAAAAGCGTTTGACGGCTTTTCCCGTCCTCGTTTTTGAACGTCACGCCGACAACCTTGAATTTCAACGTTTCCCGCGCTGCCCGCTCTGCGCGCCACGCTTCCAGACGCGCCGCATCTTCCCGTTCTTTTGCTTCCCGGCGGGCGGCAGCAGCCGCAGCCGCGTCCCGCTTTAGCTTGTTTTTCTTCCAGACCCGATAAATCCATACACAAATGCCGATGGGATAGAAGATCACAAGAAGAACGATTTGCCACGTTTTCGGTTTTTTCATGGTATGAGTAGCCCTCCTGATATTTTTCGGTCGTGCTGACCTTTAACACAATTATCATTCATCCGCGTGTTAAAGTCAAGAATAATGCAGATCATTAGCACAAGGAGGGCGGCGCGCAGCGCATGAAGATATACGATTACAACGGGAAAAAGAATATCTGCGGTGAACGCATCCGGGAAGCGCGGCTGAAACAGCGGCTATCACAATCAGACCTCGCGGCGCGCGTTCAGGTCGAGGGCGTAATTATGGAGCGCGATTCGATCAGCCGCGTTGAGATCGGGACGCGGTTTGTTCCTGACTATGAAATACCGATATTCGCAAAAGTCCTCGGCGTATCTGTTTTGTGGCTTTTGGGCATTGAGTAACCCCGGCGGGATTTTTCCTCGCCGGGTTTTATGATACACAAAAAATGTGTAAATTATTTTCTGATAGCTATTGACAAATACACATCAAATGTGTATAATAGACAATGTAAGGAGGGTCGAACGTGAAAACAAAAGATTTCATCGAACTATTAGAAAGAAACGGATGGAAATTCAAACGGCACGGCTCAAATCACGACATATACACGAAAGGCGGTGAAAGGGAAAGCGTTCCGAGACACAGAGAAATCGACGAAGATTTAGCAAAGGCAATCATAAAACGGCGGGGGCTGAAATAAGCCCCCTGCCGAACGCCTATAATTATATATGCTATGCGAATTTCAAGGAGGTTACAGTATGAAAGCGGCGTATCCTATCGTTATGACAAAAGGGAAAGAACACATCATTGTGTATGTGCCGGATTTTAATATCAATACGGAGGGCGCGGACTACGCTGACGCTATGGAGATGGCACGCGATGCAATCGGGCTTGTAGGAATCGACATGGAAGATGATAACGAGAAGCTGCCGAAGCCGTCCAGCATTGACGAGGCAAAAAGCGGAGCGGAAAACGGCATTGTCACGCTTGTAGACGTTGACTTTACGGAGTATCGCAGGAAGAATGACATGAAAACTGTACGCCGCAACGTATCGCTTCCGTCGTGGCTGGACGTTGCCGCGAAAGAAGCAAATGTAAACGTATCGGCGGTATTGGCACGGGCGCTGAAACAGGAATTAAACCTCGCGGAAAGATAAACAATAAAGAAGCAAGGGGCGGGAAACCGCCCCTTTTTGCTATATATGGAGGGTATGACATGGGCGAACAATACAAGCAGTTGCAGTTTCGGGACAGACTGAAAATTGAAGCGCGTCTGAATATCGGATACAAGCCGAAGCAGATAGCCGCAGACCTCGGCGTACACGTCAGCACGATCTATCGGGAAGTGAAGCGCGGGACGTACACGCACATGAATTCAGACCTGACAACGGATATTCGGTACAGCCCTGAAATTGCCGAGGCACGTTATCAAGAAAGCCTGTCAGCAAAGGGCGCGCCGCTGAAAATCGGCAAGAATCATGCCGTCGCCACATTCATCGAAGATAAAATAATAAACGACGATTATTCCCCGGCGGCGGTCTGCGCGCTTCTGCATCGGGAAGAATTTGCACATTTCGGTATGACGTTCTGCCGCGCCACGCTTTACAAGTATATCGACGAGGGCGTATTTCTGGAACTGACCTACGCCGATCTCCCGGAAAAGGGCGAACGGAAAAAGGAATACAAGAAAGTCCGCCCGCGTCAGAAGCGGGAAAGCCGGGGAACGCCGATTGACGAACGCCCGGAGATCATCAACGAACGCAAAGAACCGGGGCATTGGGAAATGGATACCGTTGTAGGAAAGAAAAAGACAAAGGCACGCTTGCTTGTGCTGTCTGAGCGGGTGACACGCCGCGAGATCATCATACGCATAAAAGACGGCAGAGCGGAAACCGTCGTGCAGGCGCTTGACCGGCTGGAACGGATTTACGGCGCGGCGTTCTATACGGTATTCAAGTCGATCACGGTTGACAACGGTTCGGAATTTGCGGATGCGGACGGAATCGCACGCAGCGCGATCAACGCCGAAGAAAAACGCACGGCGTTGTATTATTGTCATGCGTACTGCTCTTGCGAACGCGGAACGAACGAAAACATAAACCGCATGATTCGGCGGCGCTTCCCGAAAGGCACGGACTTTGAAACCGTCACGGACGCAGATGTTGCCCGTGTGGAAGATTGGATAAACAACTACCCACGCGAAATACTCGGCTTCCAGTCATCCGCGCAGATGTTCAGCGCCGCGTTCGCCGCCGCTGCATAGCCCCTGAAATGCACCTTGACAACGCCTTTTTGCCGAGGTAAAAAGGTATCATAAAAATATTTCTACTTTTTTCGCATTAAATACTTGACATTTGCGAGATACCACGCAATCAGCAGATCGGCGGCTTCGCCGTAGCTTTGGACTCCGGACTCTTCGGAGAAGGCCTTCAGATAGGTGTCGTTGACCTTCTGGGCTGCGTCCTGCACTTTGCCCTCGTATTGGGCGTAATGCTCATTCGCGGCGCGGATGTCGGCGATGACGCCGTCTGACAGCGTGCTCCAGATCTGGCTGGCGGCGGTTTTATCGACCTTTGACAGCGCGTTGTGGCAATAAATATACGCACCAAACGCGCCGGAGTAGCGGAAATCGTCGCTTTCCGAGGCCATGCAGGCCAGATAGGCGCAGAAATTCGCGTCGTCTTCGGCGGTGACGGCCTGCCGGTGGGCCAGTTCGTGGCACATGGTGAAGGGAATCCATGCGGTGTAGGTGTCCGGGTTGACGCAGGCTTCGGCTGTGAAGCAGATAAAAATGCCCGTCGTGCCGGTCTGGCTGAACAGCCGCCAGGAGGCCAGCGGCTTTACAGGGCCCAGCCCGTCTGTGAACTGGTCATACTGCCGCGCAAGTGCCGTGTAGCCGTCGGGGGCCTGCTTGGAAAGTGTGGAAAACGCCGGATAGACAGTCAGATTTTCCACGTTTCGTTCGACTTTTTCTGCATATTCGTTTGCCTGCGCAGCGTAATAGGCTGTTGCGGCAATCAGTTCCTGCTTGGAATATTCGCGCACATCGAGCCCAAGAGATTTATCTACCGGCGGGCCAAAATGCCCGAGGCCCCAGATGGCAACGAACAGAAATACGCCCGTGCTGAGTCCCAGCAGAACGCCGGACAGCCAGCGCAGCAGGCTCCGGCGCCCCGTGAACACGCGGATAAGCGTATAAAAAAACCACAGCGCCAGCAAAACGGTCAGCACTTCCCACAGCGCGATGGGCACCAGACTAGATACCGACGCGATTGCCGACAGGATGCTCTTGGAGAGAGCAGGGTAGAACGAGAAGACCACGTTCGGCGCGGCCTTTGCAAACGCGACCATCAGGCCCGTCAGGACGAGAAGGATCGCAGATGAGATGACTCTTCCGATTGCTTTCAAGATGAAGATATCCTTTCCGGAAAAATAACTTCCTGCATTATACCACATCTGCGAAAAAAACAAAACAGGTCTTTCAAATTTCTTCCGCGCAGTTGACTTTGCGGGCTTTTTCATTATAATAATAAGATAAAATCCTTGATCATATACGTCAGGAGGACGAGAAGTATGATGAAAAACAGCGAAAAGTCCATGGACAAGATCATTGCCCTTTGCAAAAACCGCGGCTTTGTTTTTGCAGGCTCCGAAATTTACGGCGGCCTCGCCAACAGCTGGGACTACGGCCCTCTCGGCGTTGAATTCAAGAACAACGTCAAAAAGGCTTGGATCAAGAAATTCGTGCAGGAAAGCCCGTACAACGTAGGCCTCGACGCGGCCATTATCATGAACCCGCAGACGTGGATCACGACCGGCCATGTGTCCAGCTTCTCCGATCCGCTGCTCGACTGCAAGGCCTGCAAAGCCCGCCACCGTGCAGACAAGCTGATCGGCGAGGAGCACCATGAGGTCAACGTCGATGCCATGAGTTTCGATGAGATGGACAAGTTTATTGCCGAGCACGAGGATATCGTCTGCCCCGTCTGCGGCAAGCATGACTTTACCCCCATCCGCAAGTTCAATCTGATGTTCAAGACCGCTATCGGCGTGACCGAGGATTCCTCCTCGACCTGCTATCTGCGGCCGGAAACGGCGCAGGGCATCTTCGTGAACTTTGCGAACATCCAGCGAACCACCCGCCGCAAGCTGCCCTTCGGCGTCTGCCAGGTCGGCAAGGCGTTCCGCAACGAGATTACCCCGGGCAACTTCACCTTCCGTACCCGCGAGTTTGAGCAGATGGAATGCGAATTCTTCTGCAAGCCCGGCACGGACCTCGAATGGTTCGCGTACTGGAAGGACTACTGCGTGAACTGGCTCAAGAGCCTCGGCATCCGCGAGGAAAACCTGCGCCTGCGCGACCATGAGCCCGCAGAACTGGCTTTCTACTCGAGAGCCACGACCGACATTGAATATGCGTTCCCGTTCACCGACTGGGGTGAACTCTGGGGCATTGCCGACCGCACCGATTATGACCTCAAGCGCCATCAGGAGGCATCCGGCAAGGATCTGACCTATTTCGATCAGGAAGCAAACGAGCATTATATCCCCTACGTCATCGAGCCGTCGCTCGGCTGCGACCGCGTGGCGCTGGCGTTCCTGTGCGAAGCGTATGACGAGGAGGTCATCGACGAGGCAAAGAACGATGTGCGCGTGGTCCTGCACCTGCATCCGGCGTTGGCCCCGTACAAGGCTGCGATTCTGCCGCTGAGCAAGAAATTGGCCGAGCCTGCAAGAAAGATCTATCAGGATCTGTGCGGCGACTTTATGCTCGACTACGACGACACCGGCTCCATCGGCAAGCGCTATCGCCGCGAGGACGAGATCGGCACGCCGTACTGCATCACGGTCGATTTTGCGACCGTCGGCGACGACAAGACCCCGGCGGACAACGCTGTTACCATCCGCGAACGCGACTCTATGGAGCAGGTTCGCGTTCCCATCAGCGAACTGAAGAACTGGCTGGCCGAGCATACGAAATTCTAAAAATAAAAAGGGGGCCGCACGGCCCCTTTTCCATATCCGCGCACAGGAGGAACGACACATGAAAGCCATTATCACCGTCGTCGGCCCTGACCGGGTCGGCATTATTGCAGAGGTATGCACGCTGCTGGCAGAACTCCACATCAGCGTCGTGGAAATCAGCCAGACCATCATGGAGCGCACGTTTACCATGATTATGCTGGTCGAATGGACGGCTGGCGCGCCGGAATTTGACACGGTGCAGACCCGCGTCACAGAAAAGGGCGAACAGATGGGCCTGTCCATCCGCATCCAGCGGCAGGACATCTTCACAGCCATGCACACCATCTGACGGAGGGGACAGACCATGCTGAACCATTCCGATATCATGTCCACGGTCGATATGATCGACCATCAGCATCTGGACATCCGCACCATCACCATGGGCATTTCGCTTCTGGACTGCGCCGACCCGAACCCGGAGGCCTGCGCCCGGAAAATTCATGACAAGATCTGCCGGCAGGCAGAGCATCTGGTCACGACGGGCTGCCAGATCGAGCGGGAACTCGGCATTCCCATCGTCAATAAACGCATTTCCGTTACGCCCATCGCGCTGGTCGCAAGTGCGTGCGAGACGGAGGATTTTGTCCCGTTTGCCAAGGCGATGGACAGCGCCGCAAAGACCTGCGGCGTGGATTTCATCGGAGGCTTCTCCGCTCTTGTGCAAAAGGGCATGGCCTCCGGCGACCGTCGGCTGATCGCTGCCATCCCGCAGGCGCTGGCCGAGACAGACCTTGTCTGCTCGAGTGTCAACGTTGCCACAACGAAAGCGGGTATTAACATGGACGCGGTGCGGCTCATGGGGCAGGCAATCAAAAAGACGGCTGAACTGACGAAGGAACGCGATGGCCTTGGCTGCGCGAAGCTCGTCGTGTTCTGCAACGCGGTTGAGGATAACCCGTTTATGGCAGGCGCGTTCCACGGCGTGGGTGAGGCCGATGCAGTTGTAAGCGTCGGTGTATCCGGGCCGGGCGTAGTGTACCACGCGCTGCAGAGTGTGAAGGGCCGGCCCTTCGGCGAGGTAGCCGAGTGCATCAAAAAAACGGCCTTCCGCATCACGCGCATGGGCCAGCTGGTGGCGCAGGAGGCGTCCCGGCGGCTGGGCGTGCCGTTCGGTGTTGTTGATTTGTCCCTCGCGCCGACGCCCGCTGTGGGCGACAGCGTAGCGCGCATTCTGGAGGAAATGGGACTTGAGACGTGCGGGACGCACGGAACGACGGCGGCTCTGGCGCTTTTAAATGATGCGGTCAAAAAAGGCGGCCTGATGGCCTCCGGTTCCGTCGGCGGGCTGTCCGGTGCGTTTATCCCGGTGTCTGAGGACGAGGGGATGATTGCTGCGGCCAGAAGCGGCGTTCTGACGCTTGACAAGCTGGAGGCCATGACGTGCGTATGCTCGGTGGGCCTTGACATGATTGCCGTTCCCGGCGACACGAGCGCGGAGACGATCTCCGCCATCATCGCGGACGAAGCCGCCGTTGGCATGGTCAATTCCAAGACGACCGCCGTGCGCCTCATCCCGGCTCCGGGCAAGACAGTTGGAGACGAAGTCTCCTTCGGCGGCCTGCTCGGCGCGGCACCCATCATGCCGGTGCACGCGGAATCCTCTGCGGACTTTATCGCCCGCGGCGGGAGAATCCCGGCTCCGATGCAGAGCCTGAAGAACTGAGCAGAGGCGGCTGTTTTACGGAAGGCTCTCTGTTTTGTGAGTAGGGGCAACACTTAATAAATCCCCGCTTGCTTCACTGGGGTTTTCAGCAAAGCAAGCGGGGATTCGTGTCATTTTCAGCCCTTCAGCGTCTGCTTTGCGTGCAGCAGCGCGTGATAGAGCGCGTCAACGTCGGCTTCCGTGTTGTCACGGGAGAACGAGACGCGGATGGAGCCGTCGATGACGGCGGGGGACAGGTGCATGGCCTCAAGCACATGGCTCCGGTGGCCCTTGGAGCAGGCGGAGCCTGCTGAGACATAAATGCCGTCCGACTGCAGGCAGTTGATGATGCCCTGTGAGCGAAGGCCGGGCAGGGACAGATTGACGATGTGCGGCGCGGTCTGGCTGCCGATCAGAACAAGGCCGTCGATGCCGGACAGCTTTTCCCGGGCCAGATCGCGCAGCTGCGCCATGCGCGCGATGTCTGCTTTCGCATCCGTATCGGCACAGGCTGCGCCGAAGCCGCAGATGCCGGGCATGTTTTCCGTGCCGGAGCGGTAGTTGCTCTCCTGTCCGCCACCGTTTAAGAAGGCGGGGAGGGGAAGGCCGGGACGGATATATAACGCGCCCGTGCCCTTTGCGGCATGAATTTTGTGCGCGGAGACGGAGATCATATCCGCTCCGAGCGCCTTTGCCCGAAACGGGATCTTCAGAAAGCCCTGTACCGCGTCGGTATGGAACAGCGCCAGCGGCGCGGCGCGGCGCGTGGCCTTTACCATGTCGGCAATCGGCATGACTGCGCCCGTCTCGTTGTTGACCATCATGACGGAAACGAGAATGGTATCGGGGCGGAGGGCCTTTTTCAGTTCCTCGACTGTAATATTGCCGTCGTGGTCAGGCTGCAAATACGTGACCTCGAAGCCCTTTGCTTCCAGCTTCTGCATGGGGTGCAGGACAGCGTGGTGCTCCACGGCGGTCGTGATGATGTGGCGGCCGCGCTTGCCGAGACGTTCAGCGGCTGAAAGGATGGCCCAGTTGTCGGCCTCTGTGCCGCCGGAGGTGAAAAACACCCGGTCTGGCTCCGCGCCGAGGGCGGCGGCGACCGCCTGCCGCGCCTGCCGCAGACGGTGGGCGGCATCAATACCGAGGGCGTAGACGGACGACGGATTGCCCCAGCAGTCCGTGAGCGCCTCTGTCATGGCCTGCACGCAGGCGGGACAGGGGCGCGTGGTGGCGGAATTATCGAGATAGATCATAGTAAAACCTGATTTCTGTGGTTTATTTTCCAACGCAGAACCGCTCAAAAATGCGGTTTGTGATATCCTCGCGCATCGTCCGGCCCGTGACCTCGCCGAGCGCATCCATCGCCGATTCCAGATCGACCAGCACCGCGTCGGGCGTCATACCCGCACGCAGGCTCTGCACGGCGGAATCGACGGATTTTTTTGCGCGCAGAATGGCGCCGGCCTGCCGCGCGTTCGTCAGAAGCGAACCGTCACACGGCGTATCGTCCGGGAAGAGCATATCAAACGCCTGCTCCAGCAGATCAAAGCCCGTGCCGTCCTTGCAGGAGATGGGGACAATGTACGCAAACGGCAGATCGGACGGTTCGATCACGGCAGCCAGATCCTGTTTGTTCAAAATCGCAACGGCTTCCGGCGCTTCGAGCGCCGCGCCCATCGCGCGGCGATCCTCTTCCGTCATAGGCTTGGAATCATCAAGGACATACAGCGCTACATCGCAGTCCTTCGCGGCTTCCATCGAGCGGTCAACGCCGATTTTTTCGATCACATCCTGCGTGTCGCGGATGCCTGCGGTATCAACCAGACGGACAAGGTGCCGCCCGAGTGTGACGGTCTGCTCGACCGTGTCGCGCGTCGTGCCGGGAATGTCGGTGACGATCACGCGGTCAAAGCCGGACAGGCGGTTAAGAAGGCTGGATTTTCCGGCGTTTGGACTGCCCAGAATGACCGCCTTGATTCCGGACTGCACCATCCGGCCGCGACGACAGGAGGAAAGCAGTGCGGTAAGCTGACGGCTGCTTTCTGTCAGAGACGCTTCATAGCCGGAGAGCATGAAGGGGTCGATATCCTCGTCGGGGTAATCGAGCACGGCGTGGAAATGCGCGCAAAGATCGACCCAGCCGTCGTAGATCGGGTCGATCTTTTTGCGGATCGCACCTGCAACTTGTCCGGCGGCGTTTGCCGCCGCGTCGGCTGTCTCGGCGTCGATGAGATCGATCACGGCTTCGGCCTGCGTCAAATCCATCTGGCCGTTCAAAAACGCGCGGCGCGTGAATTCACCGGGCCGCGCCTGCCGGAAGCCTGCGGCGAACAGCGCTTCAAGCCCGGCGGTCAGTGCTGCGGGGGAGCCGTGGCACTGAATTTCGGCGGTATCCTCGCCGGTGTAGGAATGCGGGGCGCGGGAGATGAATGCCATGCAGTGGTCGATGGGCCGTCCCTGTGCGTCAAAGAGCGTGCCGAGCGCAAGCTTGCGGTCGGAGAGGGAAGAAAGCGGCCTGCCGGAGTTCAGCCGGAAGACCTGTTCCGCGGCCTCAATGCACCCGTCGCCGGATAGACGCAGAACGCCGATGCCCGTGCGGGCGTGGCCCGTGGCAATGGCGGCAATTTTATCAGACATGGTTCCTCCTTACCGGTAGACGACTTCAATACCCTTGAGCAGCAGCGGCTTGATATCGAAGATCGCTGTGTCGCCGACTGCGCATTGGAGTTTCGTCACGTCCACACAGGTGTGCAGCATGCCGATATGGCCCAGTACGCGGCACTTTTTCCCGTTTACCGTCACATAAAGATGCTTCTTAAAAATCATCTGCTTCAGATTCCGCAGAATGCCGCGCAGACAGTCGCGGAAACGGAACAGATCGTTTCCCATCTCCACGCCGAACCCGTGGTACCAGCCCACGGAAAAAACGGCCACGCGAGTGGGTTTTTTCGCTGTCCAGCCCGCGCCGTAGCCGCAGCTGTGGCCCTTCGGAAGCCAACGGAGTTCTTCCACCGTTGCCTGACACTCGCCGATGCGGACAAGACCCCAATTTCCGCGCACAGACACACGCCCCAGGATGGCCGAGCCTACGCGCACGCCGTCCATCGCGTATTCGGGGTATTTCAGAAGCCCGGCGGAGTTCAGCATATGCGCCATGCCGGTGTCGCAGCCCTCGGCGTGCAACTTGTCCAGAACGCCCTGAAACGCCTCGGCCTGCGCGATGGTTGCTTTCTGATTGCAGAATGCAGAGTGCAGATGGGTATAGATGCCGGCCACATGCAGGCCAGGCATGTATTTGAAGATCGGCAGCAGCTGATCCAATTCGTCCGGCAGAAAGCCGTAGCGGCCCATGCCGGTGTCGATCTTGATGTGCACCTGCGCCTGCATGCCAAGTTTTTCTGCTACGCCGTTCAGGACTGCCGCGTCATTCTGGCTCGAAACGGTCAGAATCGCGCCGAGGTTCAGCAGCTGCGTCAACTCGTCCGCGTCGGCGGTCGGGCGGAGCATCAGAATGTCACAATCCTGAAACCCGCCCGCGCGCAGACGGCTGACCTCGGAAAGTTCCGTCACGGCGAAGTGCGTGACACTTGCTTCCCGGCAGATCGCGGCCATCTGGACAAGGCCCAGGCCATAGCCGTCTCCCTTTAAAACGGCCCAGAGAACCGCGCTGCCTGCACGCTCCTTTAAAATTTGCAGATTGCTCCGCACGGCGGCGGAATCGACGACATACGCTTTCATGCTGCGCCTCCTGCGTTATTTCTTATCGCGGTTTTTGATGAGATAGACGGCCTTGCGCACATCCTTGAAGACCGACGTGCCGTGCTCTACAGCCCAGTAAATGACCGGCGAGAGCACCAGATCCTCTTCGCCGACAAACTCGGTGAAGTCTCCGCCGAAGCCCTGCTTGAAGCGGAACAGGCCGTAGAGCGGGTTATCCTCGGACACATTGCCGGATACGCCGCGGAAATCGTAGATGCGGCAGCCGGTTTCCACGGCCCACTGGATCATGCGCCACTGCAGCAGATAGTTGGGCATCAGATTGCGGTGCTCGTTGCTGGACGCGCCATAGAGATACCAGACCTTGTCGCCGTAGTGAATGGCAAGCGTGCCCGCGATGGGGGTTCCCTCGGGGTCGAACGCCATGTAGAGCCGCGCGTGCTCGCCGAGATTGTCGAGCATGTTTGCAAAATACTCGGGCTGGCGCGTGACGAAGCCGTCGCGCACGCCGGTCGTCAGCATGAGATCGGCGAACGCCGGAACCATTTCCTTGCCGCAGATCTGTACGGTCACGCCCTTGCGCTCGGCCAGCCGGATGTTATAACGCCACTTCTGGTGGAAGGAGGCCATGAGTTCCTCCTCTGTTTTACCCTCGACGTTCAGGCGGAAGACATAGCGCGGCTGGATTGCCTCAAAATTCTTGCCGCCCTCCTTGCACCGGAAGCCGAACGACTGCATAAGCGCGGCAAAGGCGGTGTTGCTTGACGGAACATCCGGGTCAAGCTTGATGACATAGGACTTATATTTTTTTGCCAGTGCCTTCGCACCCTCGAGCAGCTGGGCAAACGTCTCGCGGTCGTCCAGATCGCAGACCGGGCCGCGGCAGCCGTACATCAGCGTCCGGCCGATGCCGGGAACTCTGCGGGTCATCAGGGCCAGCGAGCCTTTGATTTTTCCGTCCTCGCCGCGCACAGCGACGGCGTCCCACGTCCACATGGGCTTCTGTTTGGCCCAGAGGCTGCTCTGCGCAAAATGGCCCTTCGGATGGCTCTGTAAAAACGCCTCGTATTCTGCAAGCGTCTTGTCGGTGATCAATTCATACATGGCGGTACATCTCCAGATACATATTATATATGTGTGATTTCAAATCGCTTTCGCTATAGTCTACCACAAACAGGCGGGATATGCAAACCTGCGGTGCGGAAAACAGGTATACTTTTCTGCATTTGCGGAAAAATGACAGAAGAATCATCCACACAGGAGGCAAAACGATGGCGCATTGGGGCATGGAGGACGTGCAGGCGTGCTTCGGCGATACGGCGGATCTCAATACCCGGCAGATCACGGTCGGCGGGCAGACGCTGGGGCTTCTGTTTCTGGATGGGCTGACCTCGGGCGGAGATATCGCCGAGCAGGTCTTAAAGCCGCTGATGGAGACGGTCACGCCGGGAAGCATGCAGGAGGTTCTGACGCAGGCGGAGCGGGCGAGAGTCTACTGTGCCGTCGCCGAGCGTACGCAAAGCCCTGCGCAGACGGCGGACAAGCTGCTGCACGGCTACTGCGCTGTGCTTTTCCACGGAACGGATACGGCGCTCTGCTTTGAAACGAAAACAAGCGCGCGGCGCGGCCCTTCCGCGCCGGAGTCGGAAAACACCGTCAAGGGCGCGAAGGATGCGTTTACCGAGACGATGCGCATCAATACAAGCCTCCTGCGCCGCCATCTGCGCACAGCGCAGCTGCGCTTTTTGCAGAAGACCGTCGGTCTGCGCACGAAAACCACCGTCACAGTCTGCTATCTCGCGGATCTGACCGCGCCGGAGTTGGTGCGGCGCATGGAAAAGCGGCTGGGGGCAATCGATATTGACGGCATGCTCACACCCGCGAGCGTTGAGGAATACGTCACCGGTTCACGAAGAACCGCATTTCCACTATTACAATATACCGAACGTCCGGACACCTTCTGCCAGGGGCTTCTGAACGGACAGGTCGGTCTGCTTGTCGATGGGCTGCCGCTGGGATATCTGGCGCCGGTCAATCTCGGCATTCTGATGAAATCGACGGAGGACCGCGCGGTCGATTATCTCTCGGCGTCTTGCCTGCGGGTGCTGCGATACCTGGCACTGCTGGCAGCGCTGCTGCTGCCGGGGCTGTATGTCGCCATGGCAATGTATCATCAGGAGATGATTCCGACGAAGCTGCTGCTGGCGATCATCGAATCCAAGCGCGAGGTGCCGTTCGACACGGTCTTCGAGGTGATTGGCCTGCTTGCCACGTTTGAACTTCTGCAGGAGGCGGGACTTCATCTGCCGCAGGCCATCGGCACGGCAGTCTCCATCATCGGTGGTCTCGTCGTTGGCACAACGGCGGTCGATGCGCATCTCGTTTCGCCTGCCGCGCTGATCGTCACAGCCTCTGCCGGGATCTGCGGCTTTACGCTTCCGAGCCGGGATTTATCAGACGCCGTTCGTATCTGGCGCTTCGCACTGGCAATTTTAGCGGGAGCGGGAGGCCTGTTCGCGCTGACGGCGGGCGGCATTGCGCTGCTGATCCACCTGTCGGGGCTGACAAGCCTGGACGTATCCTATCTCGCGCCGTTTTCCGACGCACGGGCAAGACGCGCCGTGCTGCGTCCGCTTCTGGCGCGGCAGAAATGGCGCGATGCGACGCTGCACCCACAGGATCTGAAGAATCAGGGGGACGGGCAGGATGAAAATCGCAAATAAAATCAGTATCGTGCTGCTGGCTGCGACTTCGGTGGTCAGTCTGTGCATGCTGCCGCGCACCGGGACGGATGCGGCGAAACTCCTGCCCGCGCAGGTGCTTATGATCGCGCAGAAGGACGGGCGGATCACCGTGGAAAGCGACAACGGCGCGTCCGGCTCCGGCGCGACCCTCCCGGATGCGCTTGCGGCCATGCGGGAAGGTGCAGAGGGCACGCTCTTCCTGGACACGGCAGAGCATGTTATTCTCCTGCAAAGCGCGCAGGCGCTTCTGCCTGCAGTGGTGCAGCAGCGGCAGTTCCGCCCGGCGGCAAAGCTGTATCTGGCGCGGATGGACGCGCTGGACGCAGAAAGCTGCGTGGATTTTTTGCAGGCGCACCCCGGCAGCGTGACGCTGGCGGATGCGCACGCCGCGCTCCTGCGCGGCGAAACGCTCAGCCCGGCGGTTCTGCTGCCAGGAGAAAACGGAGGGATTATTCTTGCGGGATAAGCTGACGCCGCGGCAGATGCGCGCATGGAGCCTGTGCGCGCTGAGCGTTCCGGCGGCGATGGCGCTGCCGGGCAGCGGCTGGCTCTGGGTGCTGGGCGGGAGCGTGCTTGCCTGCGTGTTCACAGTCTGCCTGCAGGTAATGCAGCGGCGTTCTGGACTTTGTATGCGGGAGGCGTTTGACCAGGCATTCGGAACAGGCGGCGGACGGGTTGCGGCAGCGGCAGAACTTTTGTGGCTGCTGTTTGCAGCCTCCGGCGCAGCTGCGGCCAGCCAGATTGCGTTTGAGGATGATCTGGGGCCGTTCCTGTCTGCGATTCCGCTGCTGCTGGTAGCGTTGGCTGGGCAAAAGGGGAGATTGGCCGTCGGGCGTGTCTGCGGGGCGCTGGCTTTATGCCTTGCGGGATTGTATGCGATCATTACCGCGGCATCCCTGCGTCATGTGCAGGCAGCTTGGTGTCGGCCGGAAGGGGTGCCGGCAGATGCAGCACTGGCACTCTGTCTGTGTCTGGCACCCGCGTGTCTGGCATTTATCGCAGCAAAAGAGGAAATGCCGCGCAATTCGATTGGGACTGCGGCGGTGTCTGCGCTTCTGCCGGCAGTTCCGGCGTTTCTGACCGCGGCCTGCCTGTCGCCGGAACTGGCGCGGCAGGAGCCGCTGCCGTTTCTCACGCTGACAAAAAGTCTTTCTGTGATGTCGGTCATGCAGCGGTTTGAACTGTTGCTGTCGGTCGCGCAGCTGCTGGGTCTGTTTACACTGCTGACAATGCTGGCGTGCGCAGCAGGAGAAATGGCGGCGGCAGTCAGAGGAAAACGGATTGGAGAAAACGAAAGCGGCATGTTTTGTCTGCTGGCGTTCGGGGGAAGTTTCTTTGCATATGCGGTTCCAATGTGGGTCTGGGCTGTGGGAGCGGCTGTATTTTGGGGTCTGGTGCCGATATTAACACAAGTGATAGTAAATATAAAAAAGAGTGAAAAATAATGAAAAAAGGGGTTGACAAACCATGGTTTCGATGGTATCATAGCCGAGCGTTCTGAGGGAGCGCAGCAAATCGGACGAAGCCAAGAAAAAAGATTGGAAAGATCGAAAAAAGTTCTTGACAAACGGATGAAGATGTGCTAAACTAAATGAGTTCGCTGCTGAGCGAAAGACTGCGAAGCGACGAACGAATCACAAAAAGTTCAAAAGAATTTAAAAAAGTTCTTGACAAATGAAACTTGATGTGATACAATAAAAGCCCGCGAAACTGCGGAGTGCACCTTGTAAATTAAACAACGAGAAACATGAACAAACACCTTGGACAATTAAGGTTCTGAAAAAGAACCAAAAGAGTTGTTCAGTGAATGTCAGAAATGAGATTCTTTGAATAGCCAACGAAAATTCTTGAGTTAAGCTAAGAGCGAACGAAGAATGAAATTGATTTTAGAGCTTCGGCTTTAAGATACCATTTTATTGAGAGTTTGATCCTGGCTCAGGACGAACGCTGGCGGCGTG
>OWIX01000164.1_pt1 | contig 44520 bp, 40 predicted proteins | sample 1732851 | NCBI WGS metagenome assembly OWIX01 (sample SAMN05065761, study PRJEB22554) | human gut metagenome | biome: ENVO:2100002; feature: ENVO:00000062; material: ENVO:00002003 | host: Homo sapiens | place: USA
GAGATAGGCTCCGGTCTCGTGGGCTCGGAGATGTGTATAAGAGACAGGGTTTCCCCATGCGGCACAATGCTCATTTCCCGAACAGATCGCTGTGCGTTCCGGTTCTGGAAAGTGTCAGCACCAGAACATCGCCCTCAATGCGGTAGATCAGAAGCCAGTCGGGCTGAATGTGGCACTCCCGGTGTCCACGCCAGTTGCCGGTCAGGTCATGATCTCTATTCTCAGGCGGCAGCGCGTTTCCCATTGCAAGCGTTTCGATCACGGTTTCAAGAAGCTCGATTTGCAGTCCGCGCTTGATTGCCAGCTTGTAATCCTTCTTGAACGCCGTGATCGGCTTGACGGTCAGCTTTGTCTTTCTCACTTTTTCAGATCGGCAAAAAGCTCGTCAAGGTCGTTATAGCCCTTTACAGACGGGTCTTTCGCAATCCTTTCCGCTTCCAGCATGGCGGCAATCGTCTCCTTGTTGGGCTGATTGATGGAGATTTCAAACGGAATCCCGCCCTCCCGGATCGACTGACGCACGAAAATATTGAAAGCCGTTGTGAGATTCATGCCGAGCTCCGAAAACAAAGCGTCAGCCTGTGCTTTCAGGTCGCTGTCCATTCGGATGCTGATGTTTGTTGTAGTTCCAGCCATGGAATCATCCCCTTTCTACTGGCACTATCATTATACGCTATCTGCACGAGAAATACAATACAGCGCACGAAAATATACAATTTTTTTCAAATCCAGAAATGGAGCAAATGCTTCCTCCCGAAAGCGCACAGAACGCGCCGAAGAGACTTACCCGTACCCGCAATACCACCCGTTCCATAAATGGGGCGCACAGGGCGAAAAGAACCCGAAAATGATACCGAGATTTACAGTTTGACCATCTGCCGGAGCGTAACGCTTTGGCGACAGATAGGAGCGTGAAAATGTCGAGAATGAGCAAGCAGCGGCGTTTGGAATGGTCGTTCTTCCTCGACCACCGAAACCGCATTTCCTTCAATCCCCTTTGCCGTGGCTGCATCCACGGCTGCAAGCAGAGCTTCCGGGCAATCGTTGTTCTTTGCCCGCATTACTGGTCGAAACGCTGGAAACCGCCCGACTGAGGGCTGTCACGGTTCGTGATGCCTCATTTTCCGCGAAGGAGGTGACAATCCATCACCGAGTACATGGGAGCGGATACCCGGCTGCCGCCGTATCTGCCGTACCCCCGTTTCCTGCTGCAAGCAGACCTGACCCAGACGGCGAAGCTGCTGTATGCGCTGCTGCTTGACCGGGCGACGCTCTCACAGGCAAACGGCTGGCTGGACGAGAGCGGCAGAATTTATCTTATGTTCCCCATAGAGAAAATTGCCGCCGCGCTGGACAGAAGCACCATGACCGTGAAAACCGCTCTTTCCGAGCTGGAGGACGCGGGCCTGATTGAGCGGCGCAGGAGCGGTTTTTCCAAGCCGAACCGCATCTACGTGAAGCTGCCGCCAGACGGACAGAAAACTTTCCAAACGACAGACAGAAATCCATCCTCCATTGGGACAGAAAACTGTCCGACTGATGGAAAGAAAATTGTCCCTATGATGGAAAGAAAACTGTCCCCTAACAACCTGAGTAGTAACAACCTGAATCAGAACCACATGAGTAGAGAGAGTGAAGCACCCGCCGCATACGGGCGATACAAAAATGTTTTTCTGCTTGACACCGAACACGCCGAGCTGCTGCGGGATTATCCCGACAGGCTGGACAGGCTCATTTCCGAGCTGTCCTCCTACATGGAATCCACGGGCAGAAGCTATCAGAATCACGCTGCCACCATCAGACGGTGGGCAGAGAACGATAAAACAAAGGGTGTCCTAAAACAGGGCATCCCCGACTACACCTGCAAGGAGGGAGAAAGCCTATGAACGATTTCACCGATATTGTTTCCAAAGTGATGGAAGTCAGCCCCGACGAGGGCGATTACACCGGCGAGGACGGCTTGCTGTACTGCGGCAAGTGCCACACGCCGAAGGAAGCCTATTTTGAAGATGGTCACGCCGCCCTGTTTGGACGTGACCGGCATTCCATAAACTGCGCCTGTCAGCAAAAAATCTATGAGGAAAAGCGGCTGGCTGACCAGCAACGCAAGCACGAGGACACCGTAAAGGAGCTGAAAAAGGACGGCTTTGACACACCGAAGCTGCGGGAATGGTGCTTTGAGAAGGACAACGGCGCGAATCCGCAGATGAAACACGCGAGATTTTACGCCGACAATTTTGACAAAATGCAAGCCGAGAATATCGGCTATCTGCTCTGGGGCAGCGTCGGGACGGGCAAGAGCTTTTTCGCCGCCTGTATTGCCAACGCCCTGATGGAAAAGGAAATTCCCGTCCGCATGACGAATTTTGCCGCCGTTCTCAATGACCTGTCTGGCAGCTTTGAGGGCAGAAACCAATACCTCGCCCGCCTGTGCCGCTATCCGCTGCTGATTCTGGATGATTTCGGCATGGAGCGCGGCACGGAATACGCTCTGGAACAGGTCTACAACGTGATAGACAGCCGCTACCGCAGCGGCAAGCCCCTGATCGCCACCACCAATCTGAGCCTTGACGAGTTGCAGCATCCGCAGGACACACCCCACGCCCGTATTTATGACCGGCTGCTGGAAATGTGCGCCCCGATCCTGTTCACCGGGACAAACTTCCGCAGGCAGACCGCGCAAAGTAAGCTGGATAGATTAAAAACGATGATGAAGGAGAAGGAGTGCCTATGAACAATACCGCCGCCGCGATCGCAAAAGAAACCGTGCGCCGTCCCGCGCCCGCCGCTCCTTCCTCTGCCGGAAGGATGACCCGCAGGGTGGGCAACACCACCTACCGCGTGACGCTGCATTTCAAAGAAAACGGCAAGGAGGATATGAACGATAAAATCAAGCGCCTGGTCAGAATGGGCTGCGAAGGTTGAGAAAGTGAGGGATTACGATGAAAACCCGGAAAAGTTACCATTGTCCGCTTTACTGCGGCAGGAAAATCGGCTATACTGTAATTGCCACAAATGAGTTGGCTGTCTGAAAGAGGTATCGTTATGAACAACAGACAGTCACAAGAAAAAATCACCGCCATCTATTGCCGCCTGAGCCGCGACGATGATCTTGCCGGGGACAGTAATTCCATCATTCATCAGAAGGATATGCTCACGCGCTATGCCCGTGAACGGAATTTTCCGAATGTATCGGTCTATTCTGACGACGGATGGAGCAGCACGAATTTTGAGCGTCCAGATTGGAAACGGTTGATTTCCGACATTGAAGCCGGTAAGGTGGGCATTGTCCTTGTAAAAGACCTCAGCCGGGTGGGTCGTGATTACCTCCGTGTGGGCTTTTATACGGAGGTCACCTTCCCGCAGAACGGCGTTCGCTTCATTGCCGTCAACAACGGCGTAGACAGCGCCAACCAGTCCGAGAATGATTTCGCGCCGTTTCTCAATATCATGAACGATTTTTACGCTCGTGATACAAGCAAGAAGGTCAGCGCCGTCTATCGGGCAAAGGGCAACAAGGGCGAACACACCGGCAATCATCCCATCTACGGGTATCTGAAAGACCCGGAGGACAAGCAGCGCTGGATTATCGACGAGGAAGCTGCCGCCGTTGTGCGCCGCATCTTCCGTATGGTCATTGACGGCAAGGGTGTGTACCAGATCGCGGATATTCTGTCCGAGGAAAAGGTACTTTGCCCGTCTGCCTACCTTGCCGCAAAGGGTGTCGGCAACCGCAGGAACAACAAGTTTGAAGATCCCTATCGCTGGTGGGGTACGACGGTGAGCAACATTCTCGCCCGCGTGGAGTACATGGGGCATACCGTCAATTTCAAAACCTTTAAGACCTGCTACCGGGACAAGCACCGCAAGCAGGCTCCCAAAGAGGACTGGAAAATCTTTGAGAACACCCACGAAGCCATCATTGACAAGACTACATGGGAAACCGCGCAGAAGCTTCGCAGGACGATCCGGCGCGGTGACCGCAATAAAGAGCCGAACCCGCTGACCGGGCTGCTCTACTGCGGCGAGTGCGGCGCTAAAATGTATAACGAGCGCAGCGATGGGGACGCATACCACAAGACCCCGAAGGATAACTACGTTTGTGCTTCCTACCGCAAGAAAACGACCTCCTGCACCATTCACTTTATCCGCTCGGAAATCGTCCGTGACCTGATTCTGGACGCGCTGCGGAATGTAGCAACCTATGCCAGAGCCAACAAGGAGGATTTTGAGCAGCTTGTGATGCAGACCACCTCCGACGCGAGAAAGCGCAGTCTGCAAAGCGGCAGGACGGAGCTTGACCGTATCATGCGCCGCACAAACGAGCTGGACACGCTGCTGCAAAAGCTCTATGAGGACTATGCCCTCGGACGCTTGCCGGAGAAGCGGCACGCAAAGCTCTCCGCGCAGTATGAAGCGGAACAGGCACAGCTTGAGCAGCGCAGCGCTGAGCTGATGGAGCAGATGAACGCAGAACAGGACGAAAGCGTCAATGTTGACCGCTTCATGGAGCTGGTAGACCGCTATACGGACTTCACCGGGCTGACCACGCCCATGCTCAATGAGTTTATCGACAAAGTGATCGTCTACGAGCGCAGGAAGATCAACCGCTATCAGTACGACCAGCAGATCGAGATTTATTTCAATTTCATCGGTAAAGTGACGCTGCCGGAGGAGGAAATGGAAGCCGCGCCGGAAGCCCCGAAAACGCTTCATGTTGCCAGCAATTCCAGCTTTGCACCCATCGGGGACTACCTCTCCGCACAGGGCGGAGAAGCGATTGCGCTGCCGTTCTCCAAGGTGGAGGAACTGACCGGCAAGCCGCTTTGCAAGTCGGCGTACAAGTACGCTTCCTATTGGTATCCGGCGCAGGACAGACCGCTTTCCAATACCATCTACAACGCAGGATATGACGTTGACCGCGTGGATTTAGCTGCCGGGATCGTGTATCTGACGAAAGCCGCATAATTGAACGAACACCCCGCACCGTGCGTTTACAGAACGCACGGTGCGGGGTGTTTTTGCGTTTTCAGCGGTTTTAGGCGGGATATTCGATGCCCTGTACGCAGGACGCACCTTTGCACTTCACGGAATCGGACGATAACCAGCTAAACCGCAAAAGGTCACGCGAAACCACGCACCGGCTGTACTGTGCCGTGAATCGCGGAACGGTGCAATCCATACGCGCAAACGAAAAACACATCACGAATCCGTCAACCATTGATTTTTCCCGCTTGATTCTAAGCCCTTTTTCTCCGAAAATCACTGCAAATTCAGCTCGTTCGCAAAGTGTTCACAGTTTCATTTGAAAAACCGTCTTGACAATATTCATCGGACATTGATACATGGATGTTTTTCAAATGGTCGTTCAAGACGGCGGCTGCCGTTCTCATCGTGACGAACACTTGGAACATCGTCATGGGGATTTTTGACGCGGCGCAGAGCGTCGTGAACAGCGCAGGCGGCGTTATCGTTTCCGATGCGTCCATCGACATCAGCAGCGTTGTTGCCAATCTGGAAACATGCCTTGCAGAGATGGAGCTTGGACCGCTGTTCGGACTATGGTTTCAAAGTCTGTTCGTCGGGATTACCATGTGGGCGCTTACCATCTGCATCTTCATCATCGTGTATGGACGCATGATCGAAATTTACCTTGTAACCTCCATCGCGCCCATTCCTATGGCGACCATGATGAACCGCGAATGGGGGCAGACGGGGCAAAACTATCTGCGCGGTTTGCTTGCACTCGGTTTTCAAGCATTCCTCATCATCGTCTGTGTCGCCATTTATGCCGTGCTGGTGCAGAACATCGCCATCGGCAGCGACATCAGCTATGCGATCTGGACTTGCATGGGATATACGGTGCTGCTCTGCTTCACGCTGTTCAAATCCAGTTCCCTCGCCAAGAGCATCTTCCACGCACATTAAAGGAGAACAATATGGCTTATGTACCCGTACCGAAAGACCTGACGGCAGTAAAAAGCAAGGTCTTTTTGAATCTGACCAAACGGCAGCTTATTTGCTTCGGCGGCGGTGCGCTGATCGGCGTTCCGCTGTTTTTCCTGCTCAAGTAGCATATCAGCACCAGCGCAGCCGCGCTCTGCATGATCTTTGTCATGCTGCCCTGTTTTCTGCTTGCCATGTATGAAAAACAGGGATTGCCGCTGGAAAAGATCCTTCGCAATATGATCCGGGTGTATTTCATCCGCCCAAAACACCGTCCCTATGAAACAAACAACTTCTATTCTGCCCTCGCGCGGCAGGAAAAACTGGACAAGGAGGTACAACGCATTGTCTACGGCAAGGCGGCTCACAGGAGCAGACAAGCGGCAGATTGAAGCAGCAATCGCCAACGCCAAAAGACAAGACAAAAGACACAAATCCGCGCAGGATTCCATTCCGTTTCAGCGGATGTTCCCAGACGGTATCTGCCGTGTGACAGATACTTATTACACAAAAACGATTCAGTTTCAGGACATCAACTATCAGCTCTCACAGAACGAGGACAAAACCGCCATCTTTGACGGCTGGTGTGATTTCCTCAACTACTTTGACGCCTCGGTGCATTTTCAGCTAACGTTTCTCAACATGGCGGCAAACAAGGATACCTACGGCACGCAGATCACCATTCCGCTGCGCGGCGACGAGGATGATGCCATCCGAACCGAGTACACGCAGATGCTCCGTGACCAGCTCGCCAAGGGCAACAACGGACTTATCAAGACAAAGTATCTGACATTCGGCATTGAAGCGGACGGAATGAAAACGGCAAAGCCACGTTTGGAGCGCATTGAAACGGATGTTCTCAACAACTTCAAGCGTCTTGGCGTTGCTGCCGAGCCGCTGAACGGCACAGACCGACTGCGGCTGCTGCATGATATGCTCCGCATCGACGATCCCGCGCCGTTCCGTTTCTCGTGGGATTGGCTGGCATCCTCCGGCTTATCGGTCAAGGACTTCATTGCGCCAAGCTCCTTTGAATTTGCCAAAGGAAATTACTTTGGCATTGGACAGAAGCGCGGCGCGGCTTCGTTCCTGCAAATCCTCGCTCCGGAGCTGAACGACCGGATGCTGGCGGATTTCCTGGATATGGAAAGTTCGCTCATCGTCACGATGCACGTTCAGTCGGTCGATCAGGTTTCCGCCATCAAGACCATCAAGCGCAAGATCACCGACCTTGACCGCATGAAGATCGAGGAACAGAAAAAGGCTGTCCGCAGCGGCTACGACATGGACATTATTCCAAGCGACCTTGCCACCTACGGCGCGGAAGCAAAAAAGCTGCTGCAAGAGCTGCAATCGCGCAATGAGCGAATGTTCCTGCTGACATTCCTTGTGCTCAACATCGCGGACAGTGTTCCAAAGCTCCGAAACAACGTGTTCCAAACCTCCAGCATCGCGCAGAAGTATAACTGCCAGCTTGTCCGGCTGGACTTCCGGCAGGAGGAGGGATTGATGAGCAGCCTGCCGTTGGGGTTGAATCAGGTCGAGATTCAGCGCAGCCTCACGACATCTGCCGTCGCTATCTTTGTGCCGTTTACCACGCAGGAGCTTTACCAGAACGGCAGTGAGGCGCTGTACTGCGGCTTGAACGCACTTTCCAACAACCTTATCATGGTGGACCGAAAGTTCCTCAAAAACCCAAACGGGCTATATCATAAAGGAACGGGGACACCCCGAAAAACACAGGCGAGAGCGCCGTTTGCGGCACAGACGGACAGAGAGCGGAGAAAACGGGCGGAGCGGAAAAACATTCAAAAAGTTTTCGGAACCGGTTCCGATTTACACCCCGTTTTTCTCCTATTTGTGAGAGGGCGTTTTCGGACAGCGCAAGCGCCGGACTGCCCTGTCAGAAAACAGGAGAGGAGTTTTGCCACATTCTACACCAACCGACTGCAAAATTCAATGCGGAAAGGAGCCGCCGCATGAAAAACGAAAACAGGAACAGGGAACTCCACGCACTCGACGGCGGGTGCGGACAGTTTACAAGGCACATCGGCTCCACCACCTACCTTGTGACCGTCCGTTTCAGCGGAAAGGGCAAGGAAACGCTTGAGGACAAAATTCTGCGCCTGATCGAAAAGGAGGCGAGGAAAACTGCCTGACCCCGTATGTGCCGCAAAGGAGGCGTTGAGCCGGAAAGAGGGAAGCATGAACAACGAAAAACTGACAATCCTTTATGAGCGGTTGAGCCATGAGGACGGGCGGGAAAACGAGAGCCTGTCCATTGAGAACCAAAAAGCCTATTTGGAGGAATACGCCCTCCGAAGCGGCTTCAAAAACCTCGTCCACAGGACGGACGACGGCTGGAGCGGGACGCGCTGGGACAGACCGGGCTTTTTGCAGGTGACGGAGGATATTTCGCGCGGCAGCGTGGGGCAAATCCTGATAAAGGATATGAGCCGCCTGGGGCGTGACCATCTGCGCGTGGGCTTGTTTCTGGAACAGCTTCGGGAGATGAACGTCCGGCTGATCGCCGTTGCGGAGGGCATCGACACCGCCAAAGGCGAGGACGATTTTATGCCCTTTCGCAATATCCTTGCGGAGTGGCACGCAAGAGACACCAGCCGCAAAATCCGGGCGATATTCGGCGCGAGGACGGCGGCGGGAAACCACGTTACGGGCGCATTGCCCTACGGCTACCTCCACGACCCGAAAGACCGCCAGAAATGGATCGTAGACGAGGAAGCCGCTCCCGTTGTAAAGCGGATATTCCGGAGCGTGATTGCGGGAAAGAACATCGCAAAAATCACGGAGGAACTGACCGCCGAGCGGATACTGACCCCCAACGCACATTGGAAAAGCATCGGCGAAAGGACGAGCCGCGGGGCGCACAATGCAGACCCGTATAAATGGTCGAGCGCCACCGTCATCAACATCCTCAAGAAAGAGGAATATATGGGCTGGAAAGTCCTGAACAAGACGGGAACGGAAAACTATAAATCCAAGCAGCGGAAACCCACCCCCGAAAACAGGCTTGTATTCAAGGACGCGCACCCGCAGATCATTGACGAAGAAACATGGAATATCGTTCAGCGGCTGCGGGGAACGAAGCGGCGTGTTTACAAGCCGGACGGAGAGCCAAATCCTCTGACGGGCGTTCTCTATTGCGCCGACTGCGGCGCAAAGATGTATCACAAGCGGGGAGCCTCCGGGCGACCCGACCACCCCCACCATGAGTATGTGTGTTCCGGCTACCGCCACTATTCCAAGTCCTGCACCTGCCATTATATCCGCGTGGAAGTCGTGGAGCAGCTGATACTGGACGCGATACGGCGGGCAAGCAGATACGCCATTGAAAACGAAGCCGCATTCATTCAGCGTGTGCGGGAGGAAGCGGCGCTGCAACAGGAAGCGGCGGTCAGGGAGAGCCGCAGAAAGCTGACAAAGGGCAAACGCCGCCGCGAGGAAATCAGCCGCCTGATCAAAAAACTGTACGAAAGCTACGCCGCCGATAAAATTCCCGAAAACCACTTTTCCGAACTGCTGGCGGGCTATGACGCAGAGCAGAAAAGCCTCGATGCGGAGCTTGAACGGCTGCAAGCCGAGATAGACCGCTACAACACCGACAGCGTGAGAGCCGACAGGTTTTTGGAGCTGGTAAAGCGGCACACGGAGTTTACCGAGCTGACCCCCACCCTTTTGAATGAATTTGTGGAAAAGGTGGTCGTCCATGAAGCCGTCAAAATCGAGGGAAAGCGGACGATGCAGGTGGACATCTACCTGAATTTTATCGGCAAATTCGACCTGCCGGAGCAGGAAGCGGCACAGGCGGCAACGCCCGAAAAGAAAAGGAAGAAGAAGCTGCGCCGCGAGATGAGCGAGGAACAGCGGGAAATCCTGCGCAGGCGGGACAAGGAGCGGTACGCAAGGAAAGTAGCCGCAAAGAAAGCCGCCGAGGAAGCGGCAAGAGCGGAGATCCTCAAAGGCACAGCCTACGAGCTGCCGCCGCAGGAAAGCGAAATGCAAAGAAGCGCATAACCGAACATGGAAACGAAAAAACGGCTTGCCAACCCAAGGGCGAGCCGTTTTCCCGTTCCCGAAAGGGGCGTTTCTCCATCGCTTCCCTTCCCATCCCATCCATTTCAAATCCAACAAACGAAAGGAGCTTTTACACATGGCAAAGACCAAAATCGAAAAAATCGCAGGCATCGAGGAAGAAATCCGACAGCTTGAAAACAAGCGCAGACAGCTTGTGCAGGCGCAGAAAGCGCAGGAGCGCAAGGACAGGACGAAACGCCTTTGCAAACGCATGGGGCTGTTTGAAAGCCTGCTGCCCGAAAGCATATCTTTGACTGACGAGCAGTTTCAAATCTTTCTTGAAAAGACCGTCCTCACCGAGCAGAGCCGCCGCATATTGGACGGATTGACCGCACGGCGCGTAGCGGACGGGGACGCGGACGAGGGCAGCGGAGCAAGGGAGCGCGGCTAACGCCGCCCTCCCCCTACCCGAAGGGCGCACTTATATACCACATAACCGTGGTATCGTGCGGTCTTGCAGACGGCGTTTTGCGCCTGCCGGCACAAAAGGAAACGGCGGGTAAACCCGCAGAAAGGAGCGCGGTGCATGGCGATTTACCATTGCAGCATCAAAATCATCTCCCGCGGCAAGGGCAAGTCCGCCGTTGCCGCAGCCGCCTACCGCAGCGGTGAAAAACTCGTCAACGAATATGACGGAGCGATTCACGACTACACCCGCAAAGGCGGTATCGTCCACACCGAGATTTTACTGCCCGACAACGCCCCGCCCGCCTTCTCTGACCGCTCCGCTCTGTGGAACGCGGTGGAGAGAATCGAGAAAGCAAAAAACGCCCAGCTTGCGCGGGAGATTGAAATCGCCCTGCCCCACGAACTGACGCGGGAGCAGGGCGTTTCTCTTGTGCGGGAGTATGTGAAGGACAACTTTGTGGCGGCGGGAATGTGCGCCGACGTTTGCTTACACGATAAGAACGACGGCAACCCCCACGCCCATATCCTGCTGACCATGCGCCCCATTGAGCAGGACGGCGCATGGGGCGCGAAGCAGAAAAAGGAGTATGTTCTTGATAAGGACGGCAACAAAATCTACGACCCGAAAAAGCGGCAGTACAAATGCAAGTCCGTTCCCGCCACCGACTGGAACGAGCAGACCAAAGCGGAGGAATGGCGGGCGGCGTGGGCTGAAATCTGCAATTCGTATCTTGAAAAGGGAAATCATACCGAGCGTATAGACCACCGCAGCTATGAGCGGCAGGGAATAGACCTGATCCCCACCGTGCATCTGGGCGTAGCCGCCTTTCAGATGGAGAAGCGCGGAATCCGCACGGAGCGGGGAAACATCAACCGCGAAATCGAAGTCACAAATCAGAAGCTGCGGCAGTTGAAAGCCCGCATTTTCAAGCTGCAAAGCTGGCTGAAAGAGGAAGCGGCAAACACCGAGCCGCCCACTCTTGCAGAGGTGATACAGGGTATCCTTTCGCGGCGGGAGCAGAGCGGAAAACCGGGCTGTTATACCGCCGTCAACAATCTGAAAGCGGCGGCAAAAATGCTGAATTTCCTGCAAGAGAATCAGATCATGGATATGGACGGCCTGACGGAAAAAATGGCGGGTATGTTCGGGGAGCAGCGCGAAATATCCGAAAAGCTGAAACCCATCGACAGGCGGCTGAAAACCCTTGAAGGGCATATTTCAAACGCCGAGAAGTATTTGAAGTACCGCGAGGTTTACGGGAAATACAGGCGGCAGCCGCCGAAAAAGCAGGAGGCGTTTTACGAAGCGTACCGCATGGAGCTGACCCATTACGAAGCCGCAGGACGCTATCTTGACGGCGTGATGAACGGCAGGACGGGCATTCCGCTGAAAGCATGGAAAGCGGAACATGAGAAGCTGACCGCCGAGCGGAAGGAGCTGTCCCGCCGCTATCTCGCACTGAAAGACGAGGTAAAGGAAGCGGAGCATATACGGAAGGGTGTTTACGCGATCTTGCGGGAGGAAAACTGCAAAGAGCAGCCTACGCACAAGCAAGACCTTGACCGCTGAAAGACAGAACGGCGGGACGGTAAAGCCCGTCCCGCCGTTCGTGGTTTTGGGATTTTGTTAGTCTGATAAAGTGGAATTTATCTAATTGCTTTTCCGATATGTTTGTCTAATCTCCACTGTGGAGCATTCCCGTCGTCTGCCCAATACTCATCCATTGAAACAATTTTATCCTCTTTGGTTTTTATGAAAGACACGACATGAAAGGAAGCGTTTCTGCCTTTGGGATATACATTTACAACCGTAACGATTAGGTCATTCAGCGTTTCGACTCTTTCAACGCTACCCTCCCAATCACCGGGATATTCACAATTAGCAATAATAAATTCATCAACATTAAATCGCTCATTGGTACAATGCCAGTTTATATAGGCATCGTTCTGAAAATACTTTCTGATTTCGTTCTCATTTTGACCGAGCACTGCTTTCCAAAAATCGTATATATTCATATTGGTCAGATGTTCCTCCGCAAATTTCGATTTACCAGTCAACTAATCGTCCGTATTATAGCACAGGTTTGTGAAGATTTCTACCACTCTTGCGCTTTATGCAGGAAAACCGCATGGAGCAGCCTACACACAAGCAAGACCTTGACCGCTGAAAAGCAGAGCGGCGGGACGGGCTTTACCGTCCCGCCGTTTCGTTTTGCTCGGGTGTGTTTGATTGATAAATGGGAATTTAATTGGCTTATACAAACGGGAGACTTCCCAGTACAATCTCAGTTTCAGCGTCCACAACACAGCGGATATTCTCAAAAATAACAACAATATCGCTGCTGTCAATTAGTTCTTTCTTCATTTCATCTTCGCAATACACATATTTCATCCATTCCTCGCCAAGCAAAACAGCTTTTTTCATTTCACCTGTTTCATATCCCAAGTTTTCTGAAAAAACTGTGCAGTTCTGAATGATATTGTCATTCACCTCTGCCGGAATAGCATTTGAAAAATCGTCCTGCATGGAGGAATTATACATTTCTGGTTCATTCACAGTTCTGTTGTTACAGCCAACCAAACCCAACACACAAAAGAATGTTAAAGCAAATGCTATCAGCCTTCTCATATAATCACGCTCCTTCCTCAGATTACAATATATCTATCAACCATCAATTTAATTTTAGCACAGTTTTGCGAATATTTCTATCACTTTTGTACCTTGCAGACGAAAAATCTCATCCGCTCCGACTATCCGAACCGTCAAGGGACGAGTCGTATTTTTCCGCGCACAGCGCGAAAAAATCTCCACTCTTAAACCCTTGACCGTCCGGATTTTTGCCGCTGCCTTTTCGCCGCCGAAAACGGGGAACAGGATTAGTAAACCCTGTCTCCGCTTTCGTCCGCTTCATTTTAGCGGCAAAACCGTCTGCACTTTCGCGACGTTCACTGTCGGCTTTTGCGGGGCTTCGCGCCCCGCGCCCCCGACCTCAAACAAGGAACAGAATGCAGCCCTTACGGCGCGGGAAAGCGTGTGAATATGGAGTATTTACCCCTGCCGCAGCCTCTTTTACGAGGTGGGCAGGGGTTTTATATTCCCTGCCACCAAAACGCATTTTAGCCGTCCACAGAGCGCATTTTTAGCCTTTTTCTCTGCCTGTTTCCCCTTAATCGTATAGCTTTTCCCTGCCCCTAAAAAGTTCCTCTTGACAAAAACCCCAACGGCTTGATTCTCGGCACACCCGGCAGCGGCAAATCCTTTGCAGCCAAGCGCGAGATCGCCAACGTCTTTTTCGTTACCAACGACGACATTATCATCTGCGACCCCGAAGCGGAGTACGGTCCGTTGGTCGAGCGGCTGCACGGGCAGGTCATCAAAATCGCCCCCACCAGTCCGCATTACATCAACCCGATGGACTTGAACCTCAATTATTCGGACGATGAAAACCCACTAAGTCTGAAATCCGACTTTATTCTCAGTTTGTGTGAACTGATCGTCGGCGGCAAGGATGGCTTGCAGCCGGTCGAGAAAACCATCATCGACCGCTGCGTGCGTATGGTCTACCGGGATTACCTGAATGACCCCAAGCCGGAGAATATGCCGGTGCTGGAGGACCTTTATCAAGAGCTGCGCCGTCAGGAGGAAAAGGAAGCGCAGTATGTGGCGACGGCACTGGAAATCTACGTCACCGGCTCTCTGAATGTGTTCAATCACCGGACAAACGTGGACATTCAGAACCGCATCGTCGCGTTTGACATCAAGGAGCTTGGCAAGCAGCTCAAGAAGATCGGGATGCTTGTCGTCCAGGATCAGGTGTGGAACAGGGTCACGGTCAACCGTGAAGCGCACAAGGCCACGCGGTATTATATTGACGAGTTCCACTTGCTCTTAAAAGAGGAACAAACCGCCGCGTACAGTGTTGAGATTTGGAAGCGTTTTAGAAAATGGGGCGGTGTTCCGACCGGTATCACACAAAATGTCAAGGATCTGCTTGCCTCCCGCGAGGTCGAAAACATCTTTGAAAACAGCGACTACATTTATATGCTCAACCAAGCCAGCGGCGACCGGCAGATTCTCGCCAAGCAGCTCAATATCTCTCCGCATCAGCTCTCCTATGTGACCCATTCCGGCGAAGGCGAGGGGTTGCTGTTCTACGGGAATATCATTTTGCCTTTCGTGGATCGTTTCCCCAAGGACACCGAGCTGTATCGAGTGATGACCACCAAGCCGAACGAGGTGAGCGGCGCATGATGGAGCTTGATACGATTTTCTGCGGCGACGCACTGGATGTGCTGCGCACGCTGCCGGACAACTTTGTGCATTGCTGCATCACCTCGCCGCCCTATTACGCGCTCCGTGACTACGGCGCGGCGGGACAGATCGGGCGCGAGGACACACCTGCGCAGTATGTGGTGCGGCTGACGGAGGTATTTTCCGAGGTTCGGCGCGTGCTTCTTCCAAGCGGCACGCTCTGGCTGAATATCGCAGACACCTACTGCGGCACCGGCAGCAAAGGCTACCATCTGGACCCGAAGAATCCAAGCGGCAGAAACGGACAGTGTGTATCGCTTGCGCAGCGAGTGGAAAATGTCAAGGCAAAGGATATGCTCGGTATCCCGTGGATGCTGGCGTTTGCGCTGCGAGATCACGGCTGGTATCTGCGCTCGGACATCATCTGGCAAAAGGCAAATCCCATGCCGGAGAGCTGTAAAGATCGTCCGAGCCGCTGCTATGAACACGTTTTCCTGCTAACGAAATCACGCAGCTATTACTATGACGCCTTGGCGATTGCAGAGCCGATGGCTCCGTCCTCCATCGCGCGCTACAAGCGCGGACGCATTGGCGGTAAATACGCCGAAGAAATCCCCGGACAGAATAAGGTGCAAGGACTCAATCAGACGCGCAGCGGCGGTTATTACGAAGATGGCGCAGTACCAACTGTTCGGAATAAGCGCGATGTGTGGCAGATCAATCCGTTTCCCTACAAGGGCGGTCATTTTGCCGCCTTCCCACCGAAGCTGGTAGAAACGTGCCTGCTTGCCGGTTGTCCGCAGGACGGTATCGTTCTGGACCCGTTTCTCGGCTCCGGCACGACCGCCGCTGTTGCAAAGCAGATGGGGCGGCATTACATCGGCATTGAGCTAAACCCGGACTACTGCGCGCTTGCCGAGCAGCGGATCGGAGGTGTGACGGAATGAACGTCTACACCCGGCAGGATTTGAGCGTCATGCAGGCGTGGCCGCTGGAACGCAAAATCCGCGTGACGCAGGCAAAGATTCTGGAGTGGCATCACCACTACGGCGGCAAGGTCGCCGTTTCTTTTTCAGGTGGCAAGGATTCGACCGTGCTTCTCGATCTTGCGCGGCGCGCGTTCCCGGATCTGCCCGCCGTGTTTGTAGATACCGGACTGGAATATCCCGAAATTCGGGAGTTTGTAAAGACCGTACCGAATGTGACGTGGCTGCGACCTGAAATGCCGTTTTCAAAGGTTCTGGAAACGTATGGCTATCCTGTCGTTTCCAAAGAGGTCGCACGGCGCGTCCACTATGCGCGGCAAGGCAGTTCATGGGCGCTGCGGCATTTGAGCGGTTTCAATTCAGATGGCACGCCATCAAAATTCAACACAAGGTACATGAAATGGCGCATCCTGCTGGATGCGCCATTTCTCATATCAGACAGGTGTTGCTCCGTGATGAAAGAGCGCCCCTTGCATAAATATGCCAGAGCCAACGGTCTGCATATGATTCTCGGAACAATGGCAAGCGAAAGTGTGCGCCGCCAGAGCGCGTATCTGAAAAACGGCTGCAATGCCTATGATAAGCGTGAACCGACCTCACAGCCGCTCTCATTCTGGACAGAGCAGGACGTTCTGGCGTATGATGATCTTCCCATCGTGCCGTTTTCGTGGCGCTGGAAGATCAGCCGCGATAAGTGGACGCAGTTTGAGATTTTGAAAATCCTCCTGCACCGTGAGGATGTAGGCAGCGTCATCAATGCCTGCGACGCTGGGCGCGAGGGCGAGCTGATCTTCCGTACTGTCTACTGCATGGCTGGCTGCACAAAGCCGATGCAGCGGCTCTGGATTTCGTCAATGGAGGATGATGCGATCCGCAGTGGATTCCAGAACCTCCGTCCGGGCAGCGACTATGACGGTCTGCATCAGTCGGCGCTCTGCCGCGCCAAGGCGGATTGGCTGGTGGGCATCAACGCCACACGGCTCTTTTCGGTGTTATATCATCGCACGCTGAATGTCGGGCGCGTTCTTTCCCCAACGCTGGCGCTGCTGGTGCAGCGAGAGACGGAGATCGGTGCGTTCCGCGCAGAGCCTTTTTACACGGTGCAGCTCGATTGCGGCGGCGTATCCGCCGTGTCGGAAAAGTTTAAGGATAACGCTGCCGCAGCGCAGCTTGCCGACGCCTGCGCCGATCAGACAGCTGTGGTGAAATGCGTGGAGCAGAAAGAGCGGACCGAAAAACCGCCCGCGCTCTACGATCTGACTACGCTCCAGCGTGACGCGAACCGCATTCTCGGCTACACAACACAGCAAACGCTGGACTATTTACAGGCGCTCTATGAAAAGAAGCTCTGTACTTATCCCCGCACCGACGCCCGTTACCTCACCGATGATATGCAGAGCAGTGTTGCGTCGTATGTCGCCGTCGCAGCCGAGCTGTGCGAAACGCCGCAGCCGGAAGCGATTCACGCAGAGCAGGTCTGCAACAGCAAAAAGGTCAGCGACCACCATGCACTGCTCCCAACCGCAAGCGCCACAAAAGCCGCGTTTCTGGATTTGCCGCTTGGAGAGCGCGAGGTTCTGCGGCTTGTGGTCAAACAGCTTCTTTGCACGGTCAGCGATGCACATCGGTATTCTGAAACGACGGTCACTTTATTGTGTGGCGGTCAGGAATTTACCGCCAAGGGAAAGACCGTTCTTCAGACCGGATGGAAGCAGTATTCCGGCGGTGAAACGGTAGAACCCCCGCTGCCGGAGCCTACCGAGGGCAGCGCACTTCCGGTGGACGCTGTATCCGTCAAGGAGGGCAAGACGGCACCGCCCAAACACTATACCGAAGATACGCTGCTGGCAGCGATGGAGAACGCGGGTGCAAAGGATGCGCCGGAGGACGCCGAGCGGCGCGGCCTTGGTACACCTGCGACCCGCGCAGCCATTCTGGAAAAGCTGGTGTCTGCCGGATTCGCGGAGCGGAAGAAGCTCAAAAAGGCTGTGTCCCTCATTCCCACACAGATTGGTAATTCGCTGATTACCGTTCTGCCGGAACAGCTTCAATCGCCGTTGCTCACGGCGGAGTGGGAGCATAAGCTAAAGCAGGTGGAACGCGGCGAGCTGGATGCGGATGCATTCCTCGGCGGCATTACCGCCATGCTCACAGAGCTGACGCGCAGCTACCGCGTCGTTCCCGGCACGGAGGTGCTGTTCCCTTCCGGGCGAGAGGTCATTGGCAGATGCCCGCGCTGCGGCAGCGCTGTCACGGAGAGCAAGAAAGGCTTTTTCTGCGAACGAAGCGACTGCAAATTTGGACTCTGGCGTGACAACAAGTTCCTGACTGCCAAGCGAATCACGCTGGACAAACAGATGGTCGCGGCGCTGCTGGAGCGCGGTCGCGTCCGTGTGGACGATGTTTATTCCGAAAAGACCGGCAAACGCTTCAGCACGGATTTGCTTTTAGAGGACGACGGCGTTCGCTCGTCGTATCGGTTTGACTTCGGAAAGGAGGGAACGAAATGAAATGGCTGTTTCTCGGCATTGGAACAGTGATCGGCGCGGCCGCTGGCTTCACGGCGGCGTGCCTGCTGCACAAACGATGCGAGGATCTGTACTGTGACCGATGTGACTTCACATGACACTTTCCAAATATGAGCGCGAAACCATCATCATTTACAATCAGGCAGAGCCGAACGCGATGGTCTACACGCATGACCCGAAGCTGATTGCCAAACTGCAGCGGCTGCACGATGCAACGCCGGAGAAAGTGTATGCGGATTTCGATGAGCCGAACGGCGCAGCACGGTACATTGTTCCGAAAAGCTGCGTTGGCATCCGGCCGCCATACAGCGACGCTAGACGCAAGGCAGACAGTGAACGCGCCCTGAAAAATGGCTTGACCCCGCCCCAGCGGAGAATTAAATAACGAAGCAGCCTCCGCATGAACGAACCGTTTGTGCGGAGGCTGCTTTTTGTCTGCAAAGGAGAAGTTTATGGCAGAAAAAACATCAATCAAAGAACAAATCAAGAAGCTGACCGATCAGATCGAGGCTGGCATCAAGGCGCTGTTCCAGTCCGGCAATCTGGAAAAGTACCAGGCGTATTTGCGCACGATGAGCCACTTTCACCATTACTCGGTCAACAATCAGATGCTTATTTTCTCGCAATGCCCACACGCGACGCTCGTTGCCGGGTATCAGAAATGGCAGAATCAGTTCAGCCGTCATGTGCTACGTGGTGAGAAAGGCATTTCAATCCTTGCGCCGACGCCATATAAAATTAAGGTAGAAAAAGAGAAGCTCGACCCCGATACGAAACTGCCGCTGCTGGATGCAGACGGCAATACCATCACGGAAGAAAAAGAAGTCCAGATTCCGATGTTCCGTCCGGTCAAGGTTTTTGATGTAAGCCAGACGGACGGCAAACCGCTCCCGGAGCGCGTACAATCTCCCGTTGCGGAGCTGACCGGCAACGTGGAGCATTACGAGGCGTTTATGGAGGCGCTGCGTCGCATATCACCGGTGCCCATTGAAATGAAACCGCTAAGCAACGACCTCGACGGCTTTTTCTCTCCCTCCAAGCAGAGTATCACGCTGCGCGCCGGGATGAGTGAGGTGCAGACCGTGTGCGCAGCCGTCCATGAGATCGCGCACTCGAAGCTCCATGATTATGCCAAGCAACCGAACAGCCAGCCGAAAGACTCCAACACGGAAGAAATTGAAGCGGAGAGCATCGCCTACACCGTCTGTGCCTACTTCGGCATTGAAACGAGTGCAAACAGCTTTGGCTATGTGGCAACATGGTCAAAGGACAAAGACCTGAAAGCGTTCAAGGATAGTTTGGATACCATCCGCAAAACATCCAGTGAGCTTATTTCCGGCGTGGAACAGCAATTCAAAGAGATTTGCAAAGAGCGCGGAATTTCGCTGGAACCGACGCAGCCCGCACAGAAGCAGCCAGAGCAGGACATAGAAAAACTCTACATGGTAGATAACGAAAAATATATTCATGTGCAGCGCAGCGACACCGGCATTGATTACACCATTTATGATGCTGCCTCCGCAAAGGCGCTGGATGGCGGTGTACTGGACGATACCGGACAGTTGCTATCCGCTGCGGCGCTTACGGTCTGCAAGCTCCATAATATCGGAGATGCCGCCCCGATCCGCCTCGCGCCGCTGGAGCTGCTGAACGGTTTGCAGGAGGCAAACGAGCTGCTGCTTGGTGCTGGCGAACAAATCACCGGCGTAGAGGCAACGTCCACCGCCGATTCGCTGCCGGATCTCCCGCAGTTGGAGCAAGGCTATCCCATGCCGGACCTCACCGTGGATTTTGCACAGATGTATCAATTCGGCTATACGGACGGAAACACAATGCTGCCGCTCTCCAAAGAGCGCGCCAGAGAGCTGTTTTTGCAGGATGTTCCGATTTTTGTGCTGAACAGCGACAACACCGAGTATATGGTGTTGGACACAGAAGATTTAGGCGCACACTCCGGTATTTTCGGCGTCGAGCGCACGGAATGGGAACGCGTTCGTGATACGCTGCAACCGAGGCGCGACATCGTTGCGCCGAAACAGCCGGATGCGGTATCCTATCTTCACGATGATACCGCAAAAACACAGCCGGAAAACTATCTGAAAAATGCGGAGATGGCACTGGAGGATGATTACGGCATGATCGACGGTATCATCAACAACGGTCCGAAACAGACCGTCGCAGAGCAGGAAGAACGGTCATCCATTCTAGCCAAGCTAAAAGCGCCAGTGGAGACAACAAACAGAACGGAAAAACACGCGCCCAAGCGGAGCGCAGAAAAGGAGCTATGATATGAATTTTACAAACGATGAAATGAACCTGATGTGCATTTACAACACCGGTTCGCGCGAGAGCCTGATGTGGGAGCTGCGCGAAATGCGCGGTTACATCGGTGCAGATCAGCCGGAGCTGCTGGCGATGACGGATTCCGCGCTGCAAAAGCTGGGTAAAATCAGCGACGAGGAATTTACAAAGCTGGAACTGTTCCCGGATTTTTGAGGACCAACTGTTTCGATTTTTGAAATTGGTGTTCGCATGAGATTTTAGTGGTATCTACTTGTAAAAGCGGCTGAATCGTGTTAAACTTCAAATACGGAGGCTTTGTATATGGAGTTCAAACCTTTTATTTATAATGCCAAACAGGAACAGATCCCTGTTTCAATCGCGCCCATGACGGATGCAGATGCGCAAAAGACAATCTCTGCATGGCAAACCGCGTGGACCAGCGATTATCTCTCCGATCTGCGTCTTGAAAAATACGCAGCAAAGCTCGATGAGGAACTGATTGCGCTGGGTGCGTATGAGATTCTTAAAAATGCGTTAGTCGTCCATATTGCGTACATGGAGGCGCAGCCGGAATCGAATCCGACGCTGGATGGCGGAAAACCACAATATACGGGGCTCGGTCGGCTGATGATCGCGCTTGGAATCAAGCTCTCCATTGACAACGGCTTTGCAGGCGATGTGATTCTGGAAGCAAAAACGACGGCACTGGCAAAGCATTATGAAAAAGATTTCGGCGCAATTTTGTTGCCGACGTTTCAATCATCCGCACCGAGGTATTTAATTGCAGACGATGCCGCAAAGCAGATTTTCCTCACATATCTCAGCGAATAAGGAGGTACACCAGCATGAACGAACCGAAAAGACCGGCTTCTGACGCGGAGTGGTATTGCCGCAAAGACCCGGAGGCAGACCAGTTTTATGAAATTTTCTTCAAGATGTGCCGAAAGTATCATGTCAGCTGGTGCAGCGCCAGCGAGAAAGAACGGCTGTTCATTGAAGAAGTGTCCAGAGTCACCTACGAGCGCGACAGGGCCACTCGTTTGGGTTTGCCAGTAGACAGCGTGCGACCGGCGTTTGCATCGTAAGTAACTTCAAAAACCGAATAGCGAAAACGCATAGCCAGTCAGTTTTTACTGACTGGCTAATTTTTTACGACAAGGAGGTTGGAATATGCCGAGCAAGCTACAATTCTATTCAGAATTTGCCGAGCGCACCGCGCGGCAGATCACCGGCAGCTATCGAAGCTGGACGGCTTTTCTTGCTACGGCGGCACGGCTTTACAAGTACCCCTACAACGAGCAGCTTATGATTTACGCACAGCGTCCGAACGCAACGGCGTGCGCAGAGTATGACTTCTGGAAAGACCGCATGGGTCGCTATGTGCAGCGCGGCAGCACCGGCATCGCGCTCATCGACACCAGCGGCTATCGGCCGCGCTTACGATATGTTTTTGATGTGACAGACACCGCGCCGCGCGATGCCGCCCGCAGCTTTACGCTGTGGGAAATGCGGGCCGAGCATGAAGCGGCAGTCAGCTCCATGCTGGAGGAAACGTATGATATTCCCCAAGACGGTGGAATCATCGCACAGTTTGAGCGCGTCGCGGACAAACTGGCGTTGGAATACTGGTCGGAGCAAAAACGCGACATCTGCGACATCGTTGCAGATTCGTTTCTGAACGGGTATGATGAAGATAACATACGGATGGCGTTCAAAACAGCGGCATCCACCAGCATCACTTATGCGCTTATGACCCGCTGCGGCTTTTCTCCAGACGGATATTTTGAACCGGAGGATTTCATGCCGGTCTTTGACTTCAACACCCCGGCAGCGGTCAGCATCCTCGGCACCGCCGTCAGCGAGATCAGCCAGCGCGTTTTAAGGCAAATCGAGATCACCGTAAAAAGACACGAGCGCGAACGCCGCGCAGAAAGGACGGAAGAACATGGAGAACAACCTGACTTACAAGACCAGCGGAGAATTTCAGATCCCCGACCTGAGCCTGCGCGAGAACCCGCAGAGCCAGCCGCTCGGCAAATACGGACGGATGCGCCAGACGTATCTCCGGGAGCATCGCCCGATTCTCTGGAATCAGATGATCCTGACGGAAACGCTGTTTCCGCACCTGCGGGAGATCGACGAAGCGGCGAACCGGAGGTTGGAGCAGATGATGCCGGAGCTGATGAAATCGGCAGGAGCGACGGAGGAAATGAAAGCCAGCGACCCATTGACGTGGGTGGGACTGATGAACACCTGCAAGGCGCAGGCCGAGGAAGTGATCCTCGCGGAGCTGATTTACGCATAACCGAGCCAGTCCAAGGCGAACAAATATCGTTTATGCCAGAAGCGGAGAACGTGCAAACGTCCTCCGCTTCTCTTGTTTTGGACTACAATTCCATCAAAGAAATGCACCCGGACGATATAGTGCTGTATCAGGTCGGAGATTTCTTTGAAATGTACGGCGAGGATGCACGGCAGGCAGCATCGCTTCTGAATATGAACCTCACTACCCGCAATATCCCCGGCGCTGGGCGCGTGGAAATGTGCGGCCTTCCATCGCACAATTTAGAGATGTATGTGGAGAAATTGCGCGATAAGTACGACGTGACGATTACCGAAGCGCCAGACTTTTGGGGTGAGCGCCGCGTTTATACGATGCGCTCTATCGACCATGAAGCGGAAACTGCCATTGATGCCTATGAAGCAGAGTTTGGCGCGGACGGCACAAGAGTATTCCGCGATCCCGCTGCCGAGCAGCCGCCCTGGCCCACGGTGGGGGATCATCTTGAACGGTTCAGACCGCTTGTAATTACCGCAGTCTCAGAGGATACGGCCTATCGCAACGCCTGCGGTCACTCTGACCGGGAAAATGCGGAGATCGAGTGTAATGCCGCTGTGCGCCGCGCCATCCTCGGTTCAAAGGACATGGAGCTTATCCGGCTGTTTTCGGATATGCCGGAGTTCCGCAGCCGCCTGCACCGAGAGACTTTTGAGGGAACCTATGAGCGGCTTCACGATCTGCTGCGACCGCTCTCACAGGACGATATAGACGATGCACTCCGTGCATGGAACGGAAATATCGAGAGCAAGCACGCCGTAGTGCGGTATATGGAGCAGCACGGACGTGAAAAAGAAACTGCTGCATGGCTTGCTCACGAGTACGGCGGCAAGGAGGGCAACAATCTCTTTATCGTCCGCGCTGGAAGCCCGGAAACCGCCGAACTGACATGGTCGAAGGTGCAGCGGCGTATCGCACAGCTTATCCGCGAGAATCAATTCTTCACAGAGCAGGAAAAGTCTGTGTTGGAGCAGGAGCCAAACTATGGCGATTATCCAGACGAAAAGGCGCAGGCACAGGTGAGCACCCTCAAAGGAACCGGGAAGGAAGCGCCAGAGCAGCCAACACCAGAGCTGCCGCAGAGTATCCAAAACCTTGTGGGGCAGCGCGTGGAAATTGATGGTAAGCTCTATACTATTGATTCCGCAGATGAAACTGTCGCGCATCTCAGCGTCGTTTCATCCTCCAGCGAGAGCAATCACGATCCGGAACACAGAACCGAACCGGTTTCTGCTGTCCTCACACGAATTGCAGATCAGGGTCGTGAGCTTGCGCCGAATGTTTCGGCATACCATGCGCTTTGTGCAGAACATCCCGAAAAGCTCATCGGTGTCCGTGTCGGAGAACGGCTGCTTTTTTATGGCGCGGATGCAGAACGAGCCGCCAGCGCTTTGAATCGCCGCCTGCTGCAACGCGATATTCCCGGTGTGGGCGAAACCGCTGTGACCGGCTATGATTTTGGGCAATGGGCAAGCGCCGCAAAGCGGCTGCTGGAGCATGGACACAGCTTCGTGTTTGCGCAGCCGGATGAAACCGGCGGCTATGGAATTTTTAACGAGGCAGATGACAAGGACTACATTCCCATTGGCATGGAGCTGGAGATCGACGGACGGAAGTTTGTCATTGACAGCGTGAATTACGGCGCGGATGAAGTATCTCTGCGAGATGTAACTTTTCAAAACAGGCAGGGCTTTCCAATCTTCCGCGCTGAACACATTGCGTTTGTACGCTCGTTTGTAGAAGAGCAGCAGAAGCCGCTCTCCTACACGATTCAGCCGGTCGAAGTCTACGCGGCAGAAGAAAACCATCTTCCGTATGATGTGGTCATTCAGACGCTTCATGTGGAGCAGCCGGAACAGTCCATCCCTGCACCAGAGCCGGAACAAATGCCCCAAATGGACGCACAAACTGCGCCGCCGCAGGGAAACACCCCGCCCACGCAGAACTTCCGTATCACGGACGATTTGCTCGGCGTCGGCGGCGCAAAGGCGAAATTCCGCGCGAACATGGACGCGATCAATCTGCTAAAAGAGCTGGAATTTGACGGCAGACAGGCCACGCCCGAAGAACAGAACATTCTCTCCAAATACGTCGGCTGGGGCGGTCTTGCAGATGCCTTTGATGAAAGCAAGGATAACTGGAAAGACGAGTTTGCCGAGCTTTACGCTGCGCTCTCGCCGGAGGAATACGCCGCCGCGCGTGCATCCACGTTGAACGCGCACTACACCAGCCCCACCGTTATCAAGGCGATTTATGAAGCTGTCGGAAACATGGGATTCCAGACCGGCAACATTCTGGAGCCGTCAATGGGTGTCGGCAATTTCTTCGGCTGCCTACCAGAGCAGATGCAGGACAGCAAGCTCTACGGCGTGGAGCTGGACAGCATTACCGGCAGAATTGCCAAGCAGCTCTATCCGCAGGCAAATATCACCGTTGCCGGATTTGAAACGACAGACCGGCGAGATTTCTATGATCTTGCCATCGGCAACGTGCCGTTCGGACAATATCAGGTAAACGACCGAGCTTACAACAAGCTCGGTTTTTCCATCCATAATTACTTTTTCGCCAAGGCGCTCGATCAGGTGCGTCCGGGCGGCGTGATCGCGTTTGTGACCTCGCGCTACACGATGGACAGCAAGGATGACCGTGCCAGAAAATATATTGCGGAACGTGCCGAGCTGCTGGGTGCAATTCGCTTACCGAACAATGCGTTCAAAGCCAACGCCGGTACGGACGTGGTATCTGACATTCTGTTCCTGCAAAAACGGGAGCAGCCAAGCATCGCAGAGCCGGAGTGGACGCAGCTCGGTGAAAATGCAGACGGTTTTTCCATCAACAACTACTTTATCCACCACCCGGAAATGATTCTTGGCAGACAGTCTGCGGAAAGTACGCAATACGGAAAGCAGGATTTTACCGTAGAACCCATTGAGGGCGCAGACCTTTCCGCGCAGCTCCATGAGGCGGTACAGCACATTGGCGGCATCTATCAGGCAGCCGAGCTGCCGGATCTCGGAGAAGAAGATCAGATTCAAGATACCATCCCCGCAGACCCAGATGTAAAGAATTACAGCTACACGCTTATAGGCGGCGAGGTTTACTACCGCGAAAACAGTGTCATGGTAAAACCGGACCTGAACGCAACCGCCAAAGAGCGTGTCAAGGGCATGAGCGAGCTGCGGGATTGCGTGCAATCGCTCATTTCGCAGCAAATGGACGGTTTTATTTCGGATATGACCATCCAGCAGACGCAGCGGAAGCTCAACCGCCTTTATGATACGTTTACCGACAAATACGGGCTTATTAACGCTCGTGCCAACAGCCTTGCGTTCTCTGATGACAGCTCCTACTATCTGCTCTGTTCGCTGGAGATCTTGAATGAAAACGGTGACTTGGAGCGCAAGGCGGATATTTTCACCAAGCGCACCATCAAGCCGCATGAGGTCGTGACCTCGGTGGACACAGCATCGGAAGCGCTGGCGTTGTCCATCTCGGAAAAAGCCTGTGTGGATATGCACTATATGGCACAGCTCTCCGGCAAAAGTCAGGATGAACTGATTGACGAGCTGAACGGTGTCATTTTCCTCGACCCGACTCGCGGCAACTGGCAGACGGCAGACGAATACCTTTCCGGCAACGTCCGCCAAAAGCTGCGGCAGGCGGAAGCAGCCGCCGTAGATGCACCCGGCTACGCTCCCAACGTAGAGGCGCTGCAGCAGGCACAGCCAAAAGATTTAGATGCGTCAGAGATCGAAGTGCGCCTCGGTGCAACGTGGATCGACAAGGATTACATTCAGCAATTCATGTACGAAACGTTCAATCCAGCGTATTACCGGCGGCATTTGATTCAAGTAAACTATTCACCCAGCACCGCTGAATGGAACATCAGCGGCAAATCCACCCCATCCAAACAGGATGTCAACGCCTATATGACCTACGGCACAGAGCGCGCTAACGCCTATCGGATTCTGGAGGACACGCTGAATCTGCGCGATGTGCGCATCTATGACACGGTTTATGATGCAGACGGCACAGAGCGGCGCGTTCTCAATTCCAAGGAAACGACGCTGGCGCAGCAGAAGCAGCAGGCCATCAAGGACGCCTTTCAGGAATGGATATGGCGCGACCCGAATCGGCGGCAAACGCTGGTGCAGCAATACAACGAACGCTTCAATTCGATCCGCCCGCGCGAGTATGACGGCAGCCATATCCGCTTTTCCGGCATGAGCCCGGAGATCACGCTGCGCGAACACCAGAAAAACGCGATTGCACACATTCTTTATGGCGGCAATACGCTGTTGGCGCATGAGGTCGGCGCGGGCAAGACCTTTGAAATGGTCGCCGCCGTCATGGAATCCAAGCGGCTGGGGCTTTGCCAGAAAGCCATGTTCGTCGTGCCGAACCACCTGACGGAACAGTGGGCGTCTGAATTTCTGCGGCTCTATCCCTCCGCGAACATCCTCGTCACGACCAAAAAGGATTTTGAAACCCGAAACCGCAAAAAATTCTGTGCCCGCATTGCCACCGGCGATTATGATGCCGTTATCATCGGACACAGCCAGTTCGAGAAAATCCCGATCTCTAAAGAGCGGCAGGAGCATTTGCTCCAAGAACAGATTTATGAGATCGAGGACGGTATCCGGGAGCTGCGGGCAGCAAACGCCGAGCGTTTTACGATCAAGAGCTTAGAGCGGACAAAGAGAGGCTTGGAGCTGCGGCTTCAGAAATTGCAGGCGGCGGACCGCAAGGATGATGTTGTCACGTTTGAGCAGCTTGGCATTGACCGGCTCTATGTGGACGAGGCGCACAGCTACAAGAACCTGTTCCTTTACACCAAAATGCGCAACGTCGCAGGTCTTTCCACCTCCGATGCGCAGAAATCCTCGGATATGCTGTTAAAGTGCCGCTACATCGACGAGATCACAGACGGCAAGGGTGTTGTGTTTGCCACCGGCACACCGGTTTCCAACTCCATGACGGAGCTGTTTACCATGATGCGGTATTTGCAGCATGACCTCCTCCAGCAAAAAGGGTTGGCACACTTTGACTGCTGGGCATCCACTTTTGGTGAAACGACGACCGCCATTGAGCTTGCGCCGGAGGGCACGGGTTACCGGGCAAGAACGCGCTTTGCAAAGTTTTATAATCTCCCGGAGCTGATGTCCATGTTCAAAATTGCGGCGGACATTAAGACGGCAGATCAGCTCCATCTTCCAAGACCGGAGGCGGTCTACCACACGGAGGTATCCCAGCCGACAGCCATTCAGAAAGAGATGGTGCAAATGCTCTCAGAACGGGCGGCAAAGGTACACTCCGGCACAGTGGACCCCTCCAACGACAATATGCTGAAAATCACATCGGACGGGCGCAAGCTCGGTCTGGACCAGCGTATCATCAATCCCGATCTGCCGGACGATCCGAGCAGCAAGGTCAATCGGTGTGTGGATAATATTTTCCGTATCTGGCAGGACGGACAGGCAGACAAGCTCACGCAGCTTGTCTTTTGTGATTTATCCACGCCCAAGATTGCAGCCGCCAAGCGCGCAGAAAAGCCGGCTGGCGGCGCGCTCGATAACCCGGAGCTTCACGCACTGGAAACGCAGCTTGCCAGCGACGGCATAACGTCGGACGTGCCTTTTTCCGTCTATGACGATATTCGCAGCAAGCTGGTTGCGCTGGGGATTCCACGCGAACAGATTGCGTACATCCATGAGGCAAACACCGAAGTCCGCAAAAAAGAGCTGTTTGCAAAGGTGCGCTCCGGGCAGGTGCGCGTCCTGATGGGCAGCACCTTTAAGATGGGTGCGGGTATGAACGTCCAAGACCGGCTCATCGCGCTGCATGACCTCGACTGCCCGTGGCGGCCGGGCGATCTGGAGCAGCGCGGCGGCCGCATCATCCGTCAGGGCAACCGCAACAAGGAAGTGCATATTTACCGCTATGTGACCGAGGGAACGTTCGACGCCTACCTCTGGCAGACGATTGAAAATAAGCAACGATTCATCTCGCAGATTATGACCTCCAAATCGCCGGTGCGCTCCTGTGAGGACATTGACGAAACGGCGCTGTCCTATGCGGAGATCAAGGCGCTGTGCGCCGGTGACGAGCGGATCAAGGAAAAGATGGACTTGGATGTGGACGTTGCGCGGCTGAAGCTGATGCGCGCCAGCCATCAAAGTCAGCAATATAAGCTGGAGGACAATCTTCTGCGCTACTTCCCGGAGCAGATTGAAGCAGCGAAAAATGCCATCGCCGGTCTGGAAACAGATATGCAGACCGTGGCGGCACATCCGCACCCCACGGACGGATTTGCCGGAATGGAGGTCAAAGGCGATCTTCTGACAGACAAGGACAATGCCGGTGCTGCGCTGCTGGAAGCGTTCAAAGAGGTTAAGGATTCCGAGCCTGTGCCGGTCGGCAGCTATCGCGGATTCCAGACCGCACTCACAGCGGAGGGCTTTTATATGGATTGCATTTTGACACTCAAAGGGCAGATGTCGCACCGGGTCGAGCTTGGCAAGGACGCCAGAGGCAACCTCACCCGTATCGACAATGTGCTGAACGCGATCCCGGCGCGGCTGAACTCACAAAAAGTGTATCTGGAGAATTTGTATGCGCAGATGGAAGCCGCCAAAACGGAGCTTGGCAAGCCGTTCCCGCAGGAGGAAGAACTGCGCGTAAAATCCGCGCGTCTTGCTGAACTCAACGCAGAGCTGAACATTGACGATAAAATGCCGATGGAACGGCTTGCTGGAGATACCGAAGCTGTTGCCAAATCCACACGTCCATCCATCCTGCAAAAGCTCCGCGCCCCGCTGCCGGAGCAGACAAATTTGAAACCGAAACACAAAGAAATGGAGGTATCACGATGAACACCGAAACGATAAACACGCAACTGTACGAGAAAATGTTTGCTGAGCAGGAACGTTACCGTGACTGGCTGCTGCACCAGCCGCCGGAGGAAATTTTGAATCATGCTTATGAGTACGCCATTCGTGAAGATATTCTTATGGCACTGGAATCCAGAGATTTGAGCTTCATGCAGGCGCAAATGCTCATCTTTACAGCTACACCATTGGCAGATATTCTCAAGGAATTTGATAATCGGGAAACGGATCACATGGATGTTATACGCAACTGCTGTGAAACCCGTGCGGATGCAATGCTGAAGCTGGCACAGGAATGCCCCGCGTATTGTTGCGATGCCTCATATGCAAAATCTCATGGTGAAATTGAGCAATACAGAAATTCTTTTTGGGTAAACATGGAGTGTAAAAGCATGATTGAAAATGCCATTGTTGCTGCATATATGGATAACAGCCTAAAGGACGTGCAGGAGGCATCCAAAGCCGTCATTGATACGTTCGGCTTTCACCGCACTATGTTTGTGCTGGCAAATACGATCCGAATCAAAAGCTATGATGGCCGCATCAGCCCGGAAAATAAAGCATGGGCGCAGACAATTCCCGCTTGTGGAGAACAGCAGGACATTCTTGTTGACCGATGCAATCCCGGACTGCTGGATCTGTTTACAAATCAGGTGCGCAAGGATTTCGCGGCAGAACAACAGCGCAGCCAGCAAAAAGTCTCCGTTTGGGAAAAGCTGCATGGCACACCTGCCCGCGCCGCCGAACGGTCTATATCTTCAAAGAGAGATCGGGATGCCCGATGAAAAAGCGCCGCCGCACCATTCCACTGATGTTCTATGTGACGCCGGAGGAACGCGACCAGATCGAGGCAAAGATGGCGCAGCTCGGCACGAACAACATGAGCGCCTATCTTCGCAAGATCGCCATTGACGGCTATGTAGTCCAGCTCGATCTGCCGGAGCTGCGGGAGATGGTGTCGCTGCTGCGCCGCTCCAGCAACAATCTCAACCAGCTTGCGCGGCGCGCCAACGAAACGGGGCGCATTTACCCGGAAGATCTGGCGGACATCCGGCAGAATCAGGCGCAGTTGTGGGAATCCGCAAAAGAGATTTTGCGCGTCCTGTCTACACTGGATTGAGCGTCCGCATCCTTGCGCTTTTCTCCGTGCGCAGATATGATGAACTCAGAACATACAAGGAGGTCCTCTTATGAGATTTCTTTCGAAGCTGCTCTTTGCCCCCGTCGTTGCGGTGCTGGCTGTGTTTGTCTGGCTCTGCGGCGGCATCCTCTATTGCGCATCGTGGGTGTTTGGTCTTGCATCCGCGCTTGTCAGCATTCTTGGCGTTGCCGTGTTGGTGACGTATTCCGTAAAGAACGGAATTATTCTGCTGATAATTGCGTTCCTCGTCAGTCCGCTCGGTATCCCAATGCTTGCTACAAGGCTGCTTGCACTGCTTCAATCGCTGCGGGGATTCATTCAAAACCGTGTTTACCATTAAATCTGCAAATGAGCGCCGGACATGTTCCGGCGCTCTTGCTTTTTTATCGAAAGGAGGAATCGCATGGCAACGACCCGCATCATGCCGCTGCACATCGGAAAGGGGCGGAGCGTCGGCACGGCGGTCAGCGACATTCTGGAATATGTCAAAGATACAGAAAAGACCGATCAGGGCAGGCTCGTTACCTGCTTTCAGTGTAACCCGGAAATCGCCGATGCGGAGTTTTGCTTTTCCAAGCGGCGCTATCAGACCAGCACCGGCAGAAAACAGGAAAACGACGTGATTGCGTATCATGTGCGGCAGTCGTTCAAGCCCGGCGAGATCACGCCGGAGGAAGCCAATCGCCTCGGCTGCGAATTTGCGGAGCGTTTTCTCAAGGGCAATCATGCCTATATCGTCTGCACGCATATCGACAAAAAGCACATTCACAATCACATCATCTGGAACTCCACCGCGCTCTCCTGCGACCGGAAACTCCGCAACTTTTGGGGCAGCACCAAGGCTGTCCGTCATCTTAGCGATCTGATCTGCGCGGAGAACGGTTTGTCTATTGTTGAGCATCCAAACCGGCACGGCAAAAGCTACAACAAGTGGCGCGGCGAACGTGCAGAGCCGACGCAACCGGAACAAGTACGCAGTGAAATCGACGCTGCGCTTTCCCAAAAGCCTGCCGACTGGGATGCGTTTGTTGCACTGCTTGCCGAAAACGGCTGCGAGGTCAAACGGCGTGGAAAGACGCTTTCCTTTCGAGGCGCAGGCTGGGAACGCTTCATCCGTGCAGACCGGCTTGGGGAGAACTATCTGGAAGCTGCGCTGTTGGATGCGATCCTCGGCAGACAGGAGCATACGCCGCAGAGAACGGCTATAATCGGTGCGCCCCAAACGCCGAGCCTACTGATTGATATTGACGCTAAAATCCGTGCCGGTAAGGGTGTCGGCTACCAACGCTGGGCATCCAAGTTTAACGCAAAGCAGCTCGGTCAGACGATGACATATCTGAAAGAACACGACCTGATGAATTCCGCCGATTTGAAGAAGAAAACACAGGCAGCGACGGAACAGTTCCATGCGCTGTCTGCGCAGATCAAATCGGCAGAGGCGCGCATGGCGGAGATCGCTGTCCTGCGCGGGCATATCGTCAACTTTGCAAAAACGAAAAAGACTTTCGATGCGTACAAAGCAAGCGGTTATACAAAAAAGTTTCTGGCAGAGCATGAGGCGGAGATCCTGCTGCATCGCAGCGCAAAACGAGCATTTCAAGAGCTGAACGTCAAAAAGCTCCCCACCGTCAAGAGCTTGCAGGAGGAATACGCAAAGCTGCTATCCGAGAAAAAGGCGGCATATCCCGATTACCGAAAAGCCAAACAGGAGATGCAGGAGCTTTTGACCGTGCAGGCCAACGTCGCAAAAATTCTCGGAGCCGAACCGCGTGAGGCGGAACATGAAAAAGAGCAGAAACAGCGATAAGCTGTTCCCGCTCTATAAGCATCCAACGGATGCGCTGCCAGCTCCGAACGGAGCGGATTTCGGGGTTTGGGGGCACTGCCCTCAACAAGCATTTTTCGCAAGTGTCTTGACACTTGCATTGCTTGCCATTTAGCGTCACCCCGGAAAAGCCCCCTAAAAATGAGAAAAACGAAGGCCCTTTTACTTGACCTCCGTTTCTCTGGCTTTTTGTAGTCCCTCTGCTGTGGCCTCCATGACCGTCAATTCCTTTTCGTCCATTGTATTGAGCAACCTGTCAATATGCTGGCGGCAGTCGCTTTCGCCGTTCTGCCTGTCAGGATAAAAGAACTGGTCTACGGAAATATCCAACAGGGTGACGATTTGGTAAAAGGTGTTCAGGCTTGGATGCTGGCCCCGGTTCTCAAAATACATGATGGAACGAGGGGTACGGTCTACGAGCTGTGCAAGGTATTCCTGTGTCCAGCCTTTCGCCTCTCTCTTGCGCTTGATCTCCCGGCCTAATGCGTGGAAGTCAAGCCGCCTGGTATCTTGGTACATTCTCATATCACCCCTATATTATTTTACATTTCGGGTTTGACTATGAGAACGAAACACAGTTTTATGTTTTGGTAGTATTTTATTGTCCGCTGACAAGGTTGCCGATGTTACACGGCCAAGGTATAATAACAGAAAGAAAATTTGAAAACTACACTTTAATCACAAAAATCTATGATACGCTATCTTTGGAGGTGTTACCATGCAAAGGATTTTAGTCGTTGAGGACGATTTTGATATTCAAGAACTTTTACAGAATTTTTTACAAGAAGCAGGATATGAAGTAGCTGTTGCAAATGATGGTGTCGAGGCACTATCTTTATTTGCGGGAGAACGATATGACTTGATTGTGTTGGACATTATGCTCCCCAAAATTGATGGTTACGGTGTCTGTGAATTGATACGCAAACAATCTGATGTTCCTATCATCATGCTAACCGCATTAAGCGGAGAAGAAGATCAGATTAAAGGATTGGATTTGCAGGTGGATGACTACATTACAAAACCGTTTTCTATGCCTGTCCTGCTCCGCAAAATTGCGGCTGTACTTCGGCGCAGTAACCGGGGAACAGATGAAAAGTATCAAATCATTGCTTATGGCAATTTGCTTTTGAATTGTGACAACTACACCGCCACCGTGGACGGAGTTACTTATGAACTGACGCAAAAGGAATTTGAAATATTGCGGGAACTGTTGACCCATCAAGGCCGGATATTGACCCGGCAGAACTTGTTGGATAAGCTGTGGCGATATGATTTTTATGGGGACGAGCGTGTTGTTGATACCCATATCAAAAATCTACGCAAAAAGTTGGGAATAGATTTCATTCAAACAATCAGAGGGGTGGGATATAAAGTTGATAAAGAGAATTAAAGGCAGTCTGTTTGCTAAAGTCTTTATTCTGACTGTGACAGTTTTGCTCTGCGTGAGCTTTCTTGTCTATGGAGTTTTGGCTTGGTATATGCCTCAAACCTATTCTAACAATCTCAATGCGGCATTAGATGAACAGACAAGCGACTTTATTTATGAATTAGAACATATCCGTATGCAGGATAGCGGCGGACTTTTTGATCAGTTTCTTCAAAACACGACAATTAGCATGGTGGAGCTTTATACTGCTGATGGTGTTCTGGTGGAAACACCGTCTAACCAAAATAGCTTTAACGATGGGATCACCGGGGAGGCTCTTGGCGGAGCATCTTATGAAAGTGCGCCGATTATATCCAACAGCTATTACTTCTCATTTGCAGATGATAATAACCAATATATTTTAACAGTTTATGGAGAAGCCTCTCAAATCGCAGAACTGCGGCAATCATTTGTAAGCGTATTACCGATTTTGTTTTGCGTTATTCTCCTTGTATCGTTGGCAACTGCTTGGGTGTATTCTCGTATCATTACAAACCCGGTATTAAAAATCAGTCGGATTTCTAAAGAAATGTCTGATATGCGGCTGGAATGGCAACTTGAGGAACGCCGTTCTGACGAGCTGGGTGTACTGGAGAATAGCTTGAATACGCTGTCCCGGAAACTGTCTGCTACCTTGGAGGAGTTGCAAAGTGCAAATCTCCAGCTCCAAAAGGATATTGAACATCAAAAGGTGCTGGAACGGGCACAACAGGATTTCTTTTCTTCTGCTTCCCATGAACTGAAAACCCCTATCACCATTATCAAGGGTCAATTAGAGGGGATGCTATTGGGGATAGGGGCATATAAAGACCACGAAAAGTATCTTGCCCGATCCTTGGAAGTTGCGGCTACGCTTGAAACGATGGTGCAGGAAATATTAACGATTTCAAGGCTGGAAACCAATGTTGATTTCAAAATGGAGCATTTTGATTGCGCTCCCATGATACATGGCTATTTGAGGGAGATTGATGATTTAGTGGCAACAAAAGAACTGCAAATACATCTTGCTATACAGTCTCCCGCTTTTATCAACGGGAACAAATTGCTGATTGAAAAGGTGTTCTCCAATTTGATTTCAAATGCTGTAAAGTATTCGCCACATGGAGCAAGCGTTGATATTATTTTACAAAATACCAACGGACGCTTTTTGTTCTCCGTAGAGAATACAGGTACACATATACCCGAAGATGATATTCCCAAATTGTTTGACGCTTTTTATCGTATGGAGCAATCCCGCAGTAGAAGAACAGGCGGTAGCGGCTTAGGGCTTTATATGGTTCAAAGAATTTTACAACAACATAACAGCTATTGTGAGGCTTGCAACACAGAAAACGGTGTTAAATTCTTCTTCACGATTTAGCAGACAATCAGCGGCAGGTGAACAACCTGCCGCTTTTTTAACTACACATAAATCACAAACTAATTCCAAAGGTATCCCAAAATGCTCTGCTATACTTTAGGTACATTCAAAGAAAGGATTGGTAAAAACTATGAAACGAATTGCATTATGTGCTGCGTCCATGCTCTTGTTAGGCTGTTTGGCTGGATGCAGCACGGCACCACAGAACAGCCAGGAACAAGGTAATCCCGTTATCAAGGAAGAAATCAGTCAACCTCTTGGCGGCTCTGAGGCGCTGGGAAACAGCGAGGACAGCTCGGCACTCTCCGCCGCAGACAAAGAAAAAATGTTTGCACCTTATGAACAATACGGGATGACCTATGACGCGTTCAAAGATGAACTTACCTATAACGGGAATTTGGTTCGCTGGTTTGAGGACTATTATCCCATCAGTAACAATGAAACCGCCGGTATTGATTTTCTAAATGAGAACGGCACAGTAGATGTATATGCTGTACGGGATTTAGAGAGCTTTTCAAAAGCGGCTGACGGCTCCGTTGATCCGGCGGGTAAGCTGATTGGCTTAAAAGAGTTTACCCAGCAGGAATTTGACGCACGGGATATTGAGGCGTTGAAAAACAGCACATCCGTTGCTATGGCAGGAACGCCGCTTGAAGATAGCGAAACTGCAAAGCTCGTTGCAGAGTATGAGGCATTTGGAGTAACCTATGATGCCGAAAAAGATCAGTGGTATTTCAATGGTGAGGAAGTTCGCTATTTCCGGGATGTTCTCACTTCTAATGGTGAAAGCCTCACCAGCGGAAAATTCCGAGGCGAAATGAGAACGCTTGGAAGTGGTATTGGCACAATAGACATTTATACCGTTCGTGATTACGGCCACTTGAACAGCGAACATCACGGAACATTAACTGGCATCGAGAAATATAGTCAAGAGGAATTTGACGGGCATACACAGGCCGGAATGTCTGGAAATCAGCCCATAGGTAATGCAAGCCATAACTAAACAAACCATCTATCTGCCGCACGACGGCAAAAGAAAAAAAGCCGTCGTACAGCAGCCTATCAATACGCCTATTTGAAACGGCGGCTCAATTTTCAGAGCCGCCGTTTCTCTTTGGATATTCAGTAACCCCACGGCGGCTCATAGGAGGGTGTCGCCGTGTCCATCTTACTTTCTCACAATTCCCATGACCTTCACCAACTAAAAAAAGCGTAGCTCCCCCTCCGGGACAGTCTGGCTATGAAGGTACAATATATCAGTACAATTATGATAATGTAATTTCATGCGTCTGCATAGCGTCTTGCTGTGCGGGCGCATTTCTTTTGCTTTGCCTCGGGCCAACTTGGCCCGAAGTCCAGCCCCGGTGCCGCTCTCCGCCGCCCTCCGCTTCGGTCACTCGTCAATCCCCAACACCGAAACGGAGGTACACAAGATGAAAGAAATCAATTTGCGGGAGTATTACCCGTTTTATAACATGGACGTTTATCTGGAAGTGTCTGACGAGATCGCCGGTCAGCTCGACCGCTTCAAGCTGGATGAGGAAGCGCACCGCGTTCGTGTCCTGCGTGCAAAGGCGTATTTCTCGCTGGATCGCGGCGATGGCATTGAAAAGGACGCCTTGCAGAAACCGCCGCAGCCGTTGGAGCTGATTTTGAAAGCAGAGCAGGTAGCACACCTCGACGCTGCTTTGCGAGCCTTGAGCGATTGCCAGCGCCGCCGGCTTCTGGCGTTCTATCTGGATGGCAAGAGCAAATCGCAGATTGCCAGAGAGGAGGGCGTCAGCGAGAATAGCGTCCGTGACAGTATTCAAGGCGGTTTGATGCGCTTGAAAAAATCTTTGAAAAATTTCTGAGTACACCCTCGAAATTGCCGCTTTTTTGTACTGGTATATGAGAAGCGGTTTGCGCCGCGTCCATGTACCTTGAAAACCGCATAGACATCGTGATAAGTGAAGTTTCCGATTGACCTTTTCGGTCTGTACCGCCATGACGGTGGGATGCCCGCAGCTTGTGGGCATCCCATTCGAGCGATCCGTGCAGACCGGCTCTGCGCGTGGCAGCGTTTGAGCAGCTCATCCGGAAACCGAGCCTCCTGCTACGGCCTCCCACTGACTTGAGGGGGATTCCTGCGGCGTGCGTGAGCCTTACAAGCCACAGCGCTGTGGGAATGGGTTGTTTGCCAAGAACAGCTTATGACGGTCCCAGAGGCGCAGCGCGCCTCTCGCCGGGGGATGAGAGAAATACGGCGATTACATTCGACATACTTCAATCAGCCGCACCGATATTACCGGTGCGGCTGCTTTCAAAGCGGAGGAATCTAAAATGAGTGACACTGTTTTACAAATCATGCAGCCGACAAACCCGGTCGAGCCGCCGTATCAATACATGATGATCGACGGCTGCAAAGTAAAGGTAAACTATCTCCCAAAACCGTCCGCACCATCCGCGGGCAAAGTGCTGGACAGAATCCATGAGATTCTGCTTGCGTCAAGGCTCAAAAAATGCTAGCGCACATTTGCATCTTTGTTACCTCGATGCAATAATGATGATGTACTTGTACCTTGAAAATCGAAAATAAAGAAAACGGACCGGATACATCATCTTTCAGACGATCTAAGACAGAAACGAGGTATGTATAATGGAAAAGACAGTCTATGAATCCAACGTTCCGCGTGTTTACACGCTTTACAGAGTTTCTACCATCGGTCAGGTTGAAAAAGATGATATTCCGATGCAAAAACAGGTTTGCCGTGACTTCGCAAAAAAGCAAGGCTGGGTGGTTATCAAGGAGTTTTCGGAAAAAGGCATTTCCGGCTACAAGGTATCCGCCAAAGACCGCGACGCCATTCAGGAAATTCAGCATGATGCTGCGCTTGGCAAATTCGATATTCTGCTCGTGTTCATGTTTGACCGGCTCGGACGACGGGATGATGAAACACCATTCATTGTAGAATGGTTCGTCAAGAACGGCGTGGAGGTCTGGAGCGCGATGGAGGGGCAGCAGCGGTTCGACAATCACGTTGACAAGCTGATGAACTACATCCGCTACTGGCAGGCCTCCGGCGAGAGTCTGAAAACCTCGATCCGCACGAAAACCCGCTTGGGGCAGCTCACAGAGGAGGGGCATTACACCGGCGGAACAGTTCCGTATGGCTATCGCGCGGTGGATAAAGGCCGCGTCAATAAGCGCAACCGCACGGTGCTGGACTTGGAGATCGACGAGGATGAGGCGGAAGTGATTCGCCTGATCTTCCACAAATACGTCGATGAGGGGTACGGCGCACAGCGTCTTTCTCACTATCTGCATGAGCAGGGCATCAAAAGCCGCGACGGAAAAGGCTTTCCGAACACAACCGTCAATCGGATCATCAAGAACATTGCTTACACCGGCATCATCAAAAACGGCGAGTCACAGTCCGGCTATATTGACGAGCTGCGTATCATCGACGTTTCCACCTTTTCCAAGGCACAGGAGATCATGCGCCAGCGGACGCTCCCGCATGGCAATGTGCCGCTGAACTGCAAGGGAAAATCCCTCTTGGTCGGAAATATTTTCTGTGCCCACTGCGGAAACCGGCTGACGCTGACGACCAGCGGCAGGCGCGTGTATCGCGCAGATGGCACAGTGAAATACGAACCGCGGATGCGATACCAGTGCCATTACAACGTCCGACATCCCGGTGAATGCGACGGACAATCCGGCTATGGCGTCACAAAGCTCGACGGTATTGTGGAGAAAGTGATCCGCATGAAGTTTGCAGAGATCGCTGCCGCGCCGGAATCCGAGATTCTGAATCACCAGCATAAAAAAGAAATCGAGCTTGCAAGAATCAAGCTCGATCAGGCCAATGCGCATCTGGCAGAGAAGCAGAAAGACCTCTCCGATTATAAGGCGGAAACGCTGAAAGTCATCCGCGGTCAGAGCAATCTCAGCGTGGAGCTTCTGAACGCACTGGTGAAAGAAACAGAAACGATGATTGCCCTGGCACAGACCCGCATAGACGCGGCACAGGCAGAATACGAGTCGCTGCTGGCTTCGGCGGAGAATCTGCGGCAGGAATACGACCGGCTGCTCACATGGGCAGATCTGTTTGACACCTGCTCCTTTGAGGCAAAGAAAATGATCGTTGCGCAATTTGTCAAAGCCGTTCGTGTCAGCCGCGACTACAATATTGAGATTGACTTCAACGTATCTTTTGAGGAATTTCAGAACTTTTCCGTCAAAAATGGGGAGCCAGTCATTTTGCAACCGCTGCGTTCGCATACCGCATAAAAAAGTTCGGGATAATCCGAATTTTATCGGATTATCCCGTATTTGGCAAGCAGCACCCTTTTAGATACCATTCTATCTTTCTCTGTTTTATCAACGGCTTTTCGGAAGCAGACTTTTATTGAATTTGCCGTACCGAAGCAGAGTACTGTGCAAAGAACGCAAGTACAAAATCTCTAGAGAAAGTCGATTCCACATTTTGAGAGATCAGGATTGTCAGATGATCCTTCGATCTTGTCAGTGCCACATAAAGCAAGTGGCTCATCTTATTGTCATCTGTCTTTGTTCTGAATAGATAAGGTGCTAGGTCGGATGTCAGAATAAAAAAGCAGCGGCTTGCTTCTAATCCTTTGATTATCTCAATAGATCTGACAATAATGGCATTCGTCGGTTCTGCATTCTTCATTGACATTGCACCAACCATTTGAGCATATTTCGTCCTGCTCAACTGATCAAATGCGTTGTTTTTTACCCATTGTGATATTGAAACTGCTGGATTCCCTGTTTGATCGTAGTTTTCCAGCATTTTCTCTGTAACGAAATACGCCGCACGTTCAATCTCAATTTCTGTTGTTTTTTCTCGCCACTTTTCCTGCATTGCGCGAAATACCTCGTGGCGTAGTGTTTCAAAACGCTCGTCAGTTGTTTCTGAGCTGTGCGTATAAAATTTTCCCCTTTTCTGGCTGATATAGCAGAGACCATAATTTCCAGATTCTATATATCCTTTGACATCGTCAATTTCCGATTCAAAAACGATTTCTAAGCTACCGGCAGCGTTTCCATAACTCGCGACCTGCTTTTCATTCTTCTGAGCTAATGTATTTGATAAATCCAGATGAACCTGTGGACAACGATAACAGTCGGGAAAATAATGCACATCGGATGATTTATCAATTATCTGTCGAAAGCAGCCAAACCCCTTAACATCCTGTTTAGGGTCACCATACAATATTATTTCAACACCAGCATGCTCCAAAGCAGAAAGAATCGCATATATATCTTCATTAATGTCCTGTGCTTCATCCACATAAATAGCAGAACAATAGCTATTAAAGTGGGACATAGCTTTTTCCCGAACGGCCTTTATTCCTTTTGTATCCACGCTTTTTCGATAAGCCACCCATTTTGCTTTTTCGGGAATCTCTGTAATATGTAGGGTGCCTTCTTGCTCCAACTCAGATAGCTTCTTTGATTTATAGCAATTGTTTGGAGGTAAGCTAATGGTGGAAAGTTGCCCAAAGTGTTTGCCGTAAAGGAAGTAATAGTATGGTTCAATCAGTTCTTGATATAGAAACGAGTGAATGGTGCTGATCTTTATATTATCTGGGACGCCGCTCATTTTTTCTGCAACCTTTTCTTTTATATTATCAGCGGCAGCATTCGTGAACGCAATGCAGAAAACAACTTTTCCGTCTGGAATATCATGAGCCATGATAACATCAGCCATTTTTGTAGTTTTTCCGGCTCCCGCGCCAGCAACATTCACAATCATCGGCATTCCGCAGCGACATCTCCTTGCATAAAATCAATAATCTGCTGGATGTGTGTTGGGAGAACAAATTCATCCAATTCACCTTGAATCATGTCATGGCAAATTCTAAGCATAACACCAGATTTTTTATTATTGCGCCAATCCAGTTGTATTTCATCCTCGGTCATTGCACTCCATCCATACTCCTCCCCATATTTTGACTTTAGCAATTCATAGTTCTTGCTGACGATGTCAGTTTCTAATGTATAACCTCGCGTGGTTTTTACGCAGACCTGTTTATCTTGCCTTTTTTCATGATCTGCTTGTGCATTCGGCTGGTCATCGTGATCTCTGACGATACCAAGTCGGCTTTTCGTTCCACTGTTTATTTTCTTCCAAATATCGATGATTTTGGTAAAGCCCTTATGAAATGATAGAACTTTAATTTCATTTAAATCACTTCGCATTTGAAGATACGACTTTATGAGGAGCTCTTCTGTTATTCCTTCAACAAGAATTGTTTTTCTGGAATAAAGCAGTTTGAAAATATCAGTATTGGGGTTCGCAGATAAATAATCACATTCCTCGCTTGTTAATTCTTTGACCAAATTGAATGCCGTGCCATTGTGAAATACTATCACATTATCTATTCCAAGTTTATTGACAAATTCAGCATTGTGTGTTGAGTAAACGATTTGCGTATAGCGGTTCTTCCTTTCGAAAATAGAAATCAGGCTAATCATCAGTTGAATATTGCTGCTACACAAATGCGCCTCTGGTTCCTCTATGGTCATCAACCTAAACGAAATATCACGCTCTTTATTGATATAGGAATTTAGGATGACTGCCATTAGAACGAGATTGCGATGTCCTAACCCCTGCGCAAACATATTATCGGTCTCGTACCCAAGGCGCACACTACCGATGATGCTGCCCATTTGTGGCATATTCGGCAAAATGCTGATTTTACGAAAGAACTCCTGTGCATTTGGGATATCTGAATAGTCCTGCCAATTCAGGACTGTATCCAATTTTCCTTCTTCTCGTATAGTATCAAAGAATTTGTTATAATCTTCTTCAATTTTCACTTGAGCATCAGGTGTTAACCCTTTTTGTAGTAAATCAGATAGCGCTTTCGACCCCAATTTATCTGCGTTGGACGCAAAGCCATCTCGCTCTGCAGGGAGTTCTACAGAGCGAAACTTAGCAAGAGTTTCATAAGAAAGATTTTTGTCTTTTCCTGGTACTGTTATTGAACACGAAAACAGTGCCATCGGCAAAAGACTCATTTTTGTCCGTTCGTTATATGAATCTGACTTAAGGACATCTCGAACCCTTCTCAGCAGATCTTCCGGTTTTTTTATGTAATAACGACAGCAAATACCGCCGACCCACTGCTCTGCTTCACCCTCACACAGAATTTCACTTACATTGTAATGCTCATTTTCGTTTGGCTGGAAATACAGTTTAATTGTAACCTCAGGCAAAGCAGGAAGAAACTGTTCTACCGATAAACTCCCGTTAAGGATGCGTTCTTTACTTTGGGATAAAAAGGCATAATATTTTTCTTTTGCGTCTCGATTAATATCATGCCAAGATAGGCGTTTAGAACCTCCTGAGTCGTCGGATAGTAACGGAATGGAAATCGCACGCATGAAGTTCGACTTCCCACTGTTGTTCTCCCCAATAAGCGTTACAGTGCTTCCGAGGGTAACATCAACATTTTTTAGATTCCGATAGTTCTCAATTATAACACGACTTATTTTCATATACATATTCCCCACACGCATCATAACTCATTACTTCATGGCCGCCGCGGACTGTCGTCTAACATAACGACACGCATTGTGACAGCGAAATCACCTAGCCCATAGCTTCTTCTGCTATATCATGTGTTAGCTTTGCCAGAACTCGTTTGCCCCAATCCGCTTCATCCAAATAGTTGAAGAATACGAAATCCTGCGCTTCCTGTTTGTTTCGAAAGAGGTCACCATATTGTGCTGCCAGTCCCTCAAAATAATCATCATTATAAATGTAAGCGGTTCTTAAAATATCTCGTACATAATCGCTGTGTTTGCTGTACAAGTCCTCCAGCTTGAACAGAGAAACGGCTCGTTCAATTTTGTGCTTGAGTTCCGGATCAATATCCTTAGAGTATCTTATTTTTATTTGGTATTCTTCTGCTGCGCCCAACCATGCAGTAATATCATCACCTTTGCTTGCCGCCTCGAATAAAGCCTGTCCACTATATGAATCTTTATAAGGGTAGATAATTGGAGTTTGATGCGTATCTACATCGTGTTTCAATCCATTGCAAATAGAACAGCATGGAATCAAATTGTACATAGACAATGCTAGATACGGGTATTTCGATTTTGGGAAATAGTGATCATATTGAGGTCTGGTACCACTCTTGCTTGATGTAAATATATAACTTCGATTACAATACGGACAAGTTGTAACGCCAATTCTTTGCGCCCAAGTTCTTCCGAAGTTTCTGTTGCAAAAATTCGTATAGGCTTTGCTAAATTCGTCCACCACTACCGCTTCTTCTGTGATTGTCCCAATTTGACTAATTGCATCAGTAAGAACCGCGATATCCCCGATTACTAGTCGTCCAATTCTTGAATCATTTAACTGTCCGTCTACACTGCAATAGCAAACTATTCTCTCGAAACGAGGATTTCTTGAATTTTTTACAAGCAGTCCTTTTATTCTTTTAAAAACATCTTTATGGAATGCTCTTACATTCTCAGCACTAATTGTCGGTAATTTAATCATCTCCGCTCCGCCTCCAACAGTTGAATTTGATGCTGAAGGGCAGCCTGTTGTGCTTTCAAAAAGTCAATTATACTTTGACGTTCATCACGTCGAATATTTTCCGCAATACTATTTATTCCATGTCGTTTGGCAATCTGCTCGAGACGTCTTTGAATAATTGGCTCACCAATGAGAGCGATCTTCTTTTGCATTTCTTCTTCGCTAATTGAGTTTTCCTTAAATTCAGTGATCCAAGCATTTATTTTATCTTTCGCATATGCTCCTATGGCTACCCCATCTTTAATAAAAAAGGCATCTCTGTATAGCGTATGAATATTCGCGCCAAATGTTTGAGCCGTGTGCTTATCCTGTACTATTTTATCACCATCTTTTCTGAGAAATATCGAATTCTCATGCGGAATATCCGAAAGGACAATTGGGGAATGGCTTGTAATTATAATTTGAAAATAACTATGCGGAAAGTACTCTTGAATGGCAGCTGTCTCTTATACACATCTCCGAGCCCACGAGACCGGAGCCTATC
>OWIX01000171.1_pt1 | contig 43603 bp, 39 predicted proteins | sample 1732851 | NCBI WGS metagenome assembly OWIX01 (sample SAMN05065761, study PRJEB22554) | human gut metagenome | biome: ENVO:2100002; feature: ENVO:00000062; material: ENVO:00002003 | host: Homo sapiens | place: USA
AGGTGCTCTCCATGGGCGGCGGCATCATCCGGCAGACCATCACCGACGACGACCTCCGTGCCATTGCCCACGACTTTGGCGTGACCCTGAACGAGAAGTTCCTCAACTGAGCCATTCTCCCCCATTTTTCTTCATCACAGCAGAACAGGCATCCTGTCCGATACCGCCAAGCGGTAACGCAGGATGCCTGTTCTGCTTTATGTTTCCCGGAACTCCATGGGCGTTTTTCCGGTGACCTGCTGAAAGACCGCGCTGAAATAATTGCGGGTGGCAAAACCAAGCTGTTCGGAAATTTCCCGGACGCTGAGCGGTGTACTTTTCAGCAGAACTTTCGCACGTTCGACCTTTGCAAACTTTACATAGTTCGTCACACTCAGACCGGTTTCTTCCTTGAATTTGTGGGTAAGGTAATATTCCGTGTAGCCCACCAGCACGGCAAGATCTTCCGCTACGATTTTTTTGTCCAGATTCATCTCGATGTAATCCACACATTTCTGGATCTGCATACTGAGGTTCGGGTTTGTCCGGTGTTTGTGGACACGTCGGATGAAATCATCGTACATCATCATTGCAAGGGGGCTCAGCTCATCCAGCGATTTTGCCGATTCTGCCGCCTGAATGTAGCTGTCCCCCAGCGAGTACGCCTCCTCCGGGGAAAGACCACCCTCAATGGCGGCACGGCACACCAGCGAGGTGAACACGATGATGGAGGTCTTGCTCTGGCGCAGCACATCGCTGCTCTGCACCGGTACACCTGCACTTATGCTCATACTGTTGGAAAGCGCCTGCTTGTAATTCATATCTCCGGTGCGGACCATCTGCAGCATTCCCTGCTCTGCCATCCAGATCTTATGCCGGTCGTGGGGAATTGTGGCGCTTTTCAGCCGCTCCTCCTGCGCTGTGCTGCTGTTGACACAGCTCAGTTCCAGCCGCTGTCCGGTCAGGCAGTAGTGCATCATCAGCAGGTAGCGGTTCATAATGGTGTTTTGCAGGGTGGGGACTTTTTCAAGGGCTTTGTAAAGCTGGATCGTCCATGCTACACTGATCTCCAGCTTGCTGTAGTATTTCAGCCCGTCCTCGATCCCGCGCAGGGTCACGTCCTGATAAAACACCGGCCCGATGACCCAGATGCGCTTCAGCGCTCCTTCTTCCTTTTCAAAGGCTGCTCCCCACAAAAGGCCCAAAGCCGTCCCCAAGGTAACGGGCACATCATCCCGGTTCCCATGCTCCAGCATCCGCTGTTTGCAGCCGAACAGCTCAAATGCGCTGGCAAGAAAGGCCTCGTCCGGACAGTTGCTCCGTAGTAGCTTTCCCTGTGCATCATAGCACCATGTATAAACATTGCCGCCGCACTGGACAAGTTCGGAAAGCAGCATCATATTCTGGAGAACATCCATGTGTAACCCCTCCGGCTCATTGATAAAAACAGTATATCATACTTCCGCCGTTTTTTCTACCAATGCCCGGAGCCAGTGCAGCAGGATGCCCGCAGAGATAGCCGCAGCACCAACGTCTGCTATCAGGTGCGCCGCCGCAATGCCCTGCACGCCGCAAAGCGCATTCATCAGGTACAGTAGCGGGATCAGCAGCAGGCCCTGCCGCAAAAGAGAGAGCACCACCGCACCGCTTGCCCTGCCCACGGATTGCAGCAGGTTGGTTGCCAGATAGGTCAGGCCGATCACCGGGCTGCCCAGAACGAGATAAGTCACCAGCTGCGTTCCCAGACGGAAAGCGCCTTCTTCCTTGATGAACATCCTGATCAGCGCATTGCGTCCGGCAAAGCTGGCTGCTCCGGCAAGAACGCCAAAGACAACAGTCAGCAGGATCAGATTCTTCAAAAGCTGCTTCAGGCGTTTCGCGTCGCCTGCGCCGTAGCTGTACGCCAGAAGCGGCTGGCAGCCCATACAGATCGCCATGGCGATCATGCTGATGACCATGGTCGTCTTGCCCGCCGCCGCCATGGCTGCGACCGCCGCTGTGCCGTGGGTCACCAGCAGCCGGTTGCTGAAGGAGGACGCAAACCCGGCCAGCAGGCTGCTGATGCCGTTGGGCAGACCGATGGCCAGCAGCTCGCCCAGCATCTGCGGCTTTTTCAGAGCCGGGCGGAAGTCAACGGTCAGCACCGTGCCGTGCTTAACGATGTAGCGCAGGTAGCAGGCAGTCGCCACAAGGTTGCCCAGCACACTGGCGGCAGCCGCACCGCTGACACCGAAGTTCAGCACCAGAATGAACAGCGGGTCAAAAATGCAGTTGACCAGCGTGCCCAGAAGATTACCGACCATGCCCTCTTTTACTGCGCCCTCTGCACGCACCAGCATCGCCATGCTGTTGGACAGGATGAAACACGGTGCACCCAGTGCCAGAACCTGAAGATACCGCTCCGCATAGGGAAAAATTTCTGCATTGGAGCCCAGCATCCCCAAAAGCGGCACTCTGCCCACCAGCAGACCGATGCTGACCAGAACGCCCAGAAAAAAGCTGGTCCAGAAGCAGAGCGAGGAGCAGATCTTGCCCTGCTCGATCTCACCCGCGCCAAAGCAGCGTGCAATGACGGCACTGCTGCCTGCGCCAAGCATCGTTGCCACCGCCGCAAGGATCGAAAACACCGGTCCCACAACGGAGACCGCCGCCACCTGTGCAGTATCGCCCAGACAGCCCACAAAAAACATATCCGCCATGTTGTACAGCACCATGACAAGGATAATGATGATGGAGGGCACTGCCATGGAAAAAATGGACTTCCAGACAGAGCCGGTACGGAAAAGTGCTTCGTTTTTCATGATCTCCTCCCAAAAATCAACCGCACGCAGGCAGAACGGAAGCCCCTGTCAAGGGGCTTTCAGAGCGGTTTCGGTCACAGGTTATCCAGCGCATCCAGCAGTGCTTTCAGCGCCGTTTCCGGCAGACCCAGCATGGAGCCGATCTTGCCAAAGGTCATTCCGTAGGCGGCTTTTGCCTGCTGATTGTCAGCAAAGCCGGGCAGGTACTGCTCCACAACGGCTTTTGCGGACTCGTTTTCCATCAGGGCTGCAATGGTGCTCTGGCTGTTCAGCTTGCCGTCGGTCAAAATTTCCGGGTGCTTCCAGCTGCTGACGCTCTGGTGCCCGGCAGACAGTGCACCGTCCACAGGGATGGCTGCACCGGTGATGTACCGTGCCATACCGCTGGCAAGGAAAAGTGCCAGTGCGGCGCACTCCTCCGGGTCGCCCATCCGCTTTGCCGGGCAGTCGGATGCAAAAAAGTCCATGGCCGCAGCCGGTGCATCACCGAAGATGCTGGTCTTGGTGTAACCGGGGCAGATGGCGTTGACGGTGATACCGTATTCCGCGTAATCCAGTGCCGCTGCACGGGTCATGCCCACCACGCCGAATTTGGTGGCGCTGTACAGTGCCTGTCCGCGCTGGGGTACAAGACCCGCCACCGATGCCACATTGATGAGGAAGCCGCCCTCGCTGTGGCTCTTGAGGATGGCTTCTGCGCCGTACTTCATTCCGGCAAAGACGCCCTCGCTGTTCAGGGAGAAGATCTTCTCGTAATCCTCTACCTCATACTCATGCAGCGGTGTGCCGCCCATGCCGATGCCTGCGTTGCTGACAACGCCATCCAGCTTACCGTAGTGTGCCACCGTCTTGTCCACCAGTTCCTTGATGGCAGAAGCCTTGCTGCAATCGGTCTGGAGAAAAATGGCATCGCCGCCCTTGGCGCAGATGCCGTCTGCCACAGCCTGCCCCTGCTCTGCGCTGCGGGCTGCACAAACCACCTTCATCCCATTTTCGCCGAAGCACTCGGCAATGGCGCGGCCGATGCCGCGGCTTGCGCCGGTGACGATAGCAACTTTATCTCTGACACTGTTGAAATTCATCATTTTCATAAAGCATCCTCCATTTTTTATTTTTCGTATTCACGAACTAGATTTGCAACTCTTAGTTGCTTATCCATCTCTATGGTGTTATAATAGCACTATGCCGCAGGGGCTGCAATCAGCAGTTTCCGGCGTGTCCGGTGTTTAAGCAACGGATCACGTTCCAAGCGTTGGTTAAGCATCCTTTACAAAATACATTGACGGAGGAATTGTATGGATATCCGGGTCAAAAAAACGAAGCGTGCCATTCAGAAAACGTTTATCGACTTGCTGCGGGAGAAGCCCATTGAAAAGATCACGGTCAAGGAAATTGCCGAACGCGCCGAGATCAACAAAACGACCTTTTATTCCCACTATGAAACGCTGGATGCACTCACCGCCGAAATGGAGCGGCAGACAGTCCAGCTCGTCTGCGACAATATGCGCGGCGCACAGCAGCTGCTGGATGAACCGGAGGCCTTTGTGCAGGAAATGTTTGCTGCTCTCCAGCAGGCAACGGATTACCTCGGTGTGGTTCCGGTATCCGCGATGAACCGCTTTACGCAGCATTTGCGGGATGCCATTCTGGAAAAAATCAAAGGTGACAATATCGAGCCGTCCCAATATGAAAATGTCGGTGCCATCCTGATTTTTGTAATGAACGGTCTTTCCGGGCTTTTGAACACCGACGCCAAACTGGCGCAAAAGCACATCAACGTAATTGCCGCCGTGGTTGCAAATGGTGTCCATGGTCTGCATCTTTCCCACTGAACCAAAACAGGCTGCGAGAAGCATCTTCCGCAGCCTGTTTTTTGCTATTGCAGCTTATTTTTCTGCGTAACTGCCCAGCACCCCAAGGCTAGGCTTTGCGGTCCGCTCCATGGTTTCACGGTTCACGGCGATCAGGCCGAACTGCATGGCGTAGCCCTTCTGCCACTCAAAGTTGTCCATCAGGCTCCAGTAGAAGTAGCCCTTCACCGGGATGCCGTCGGCGATGCAGTGCTGCACGCCGTCCAGTGCCTGCCGGATAAACGCCACACGACGGGCATCCTCGGCGGTGGCAATGCCGTTTTCGGTGACGATGAGATCGCCCTTGAATGCTTCTGCCACTTTACGGATGACGTGCTCCAGTGCCTGCGGGTAGACCTCGTAATCCATCTGGGTCAGCTCTGCGCCCTCCGGTGCCGGAAGCTGCCCCTGCGGGCCATAAAGAGTGCGGGTGTAGTTCTGCACCCCAAGGAAATCGTCCTCTTTAATGTAGGGCAGGTAGTGGGTAAACTCCTCCTGCCATGCGGCCTCGGCAAAGGCTTCGCCGCCGGGCTGTGCCTGCAAGTCGTGGAGCGAGAGGGTCAGGCCCACCTTGACTTCCGGGCAGATGGCCTTGATGGCATCCCGTGCGGCGGCATGGGCGCGCAGCACCAGCAGGTCACCCTCTGGGGTGCGCTCGCTGACAAAGATCTGGGGCTGGGGTGTGCCGAACACCTGTGCGTTTTCCATGGCGGCAAACTTCATGTTTTCCATCATCTTCTGGAAGTTCATGCCCACCTGCACCGTGCCCTCCGCAGACTTTCCGGCTGCTGCGGCATTTTTCGCAGCCTGTTCTGCCATCAGGCGGAACCGCTTGGAGATGGCGGCCAGCTGCAGGCCCATATTGGCTTCGTTGATAGTGCAGACATAGCGCAGCTCGCTGCCCAGCTGCTCCATCACATAGGTCACATATTTTTTGAAGTCCTCGACCGTGGATTCTGCTTCCCAGCCGCCCTTGCAGATGAGCCATTTCGGGCTGGTAAAGTGCAGCAGGGTGGCGATGGGCTCTACGCCCTGCGCCTTGCAGCAGGCGATGACCTTGCGGTAATGTTCGATGGCTTCCGGATCAAATTTGCCTTCCTCCGGCTCCACCCGTGCCCACTCGATGGAAAAGCGGTAGGCGTTCAGCCCGGCATCGGCCAGGAGTTTGATGTCCTCTTCGTACCGATGATAATGGTCGCAGGCAATGCCGCTGGGCTCTGTAAAGCTGGAATGGGGCAGCTGCTCCTGTGCCCAGTAGTCGCTGTTGGTATTGTTACCCTCTACCTGATGGGCTGCTGTTGCAGCACCGATGAAAAAGCCTTTTTCAAATTTCTGCATGATGGTTCTCCTTTTATCCAGAAGCAGTGTTTTCTCTTGTGCCTATTGTAACAGGTCTGTGCGGCGCAAAAAGGATAATTTTTCACGTTATTGGTAGATTTTTCGTTGAGCGAGTAGAACTGCACGAATTTTTATCCTCAATCCAAGTTTTTCATCCTGCAGTATCTGTTGCATTCTGTTATTCTGGTGTCAGGAAAAGCGGAAACCGGTTCACACAAAAAGGAGGAAAATCATTATGTTCCAAAAGAAACCCAGCGCCAGTGAGGTAGACGGTGTCCAGTACCGCCGTGCAAAGCTCTGGCAGATCATCTGTTATGCCTGCAACGCCTTTGTGGGTATGAGCGTCTACTCTCTGATCGGTATGGCCAGTTATTCGGCCAGCATCGGCTACGGCATCACCACCGCAACCGTGGGTCTCATCCTGATGCTGGCCCGCATTCTGGACGGCTTTACCGACCCGATGCTGGCCTTTGTTTACGACCGCGTCAACACCCGTTTCGGCAAGCTGCGCGTTCTGCTGATCAGCGGCTACCTGATCGAAGCAGTCGGCCTGCTGTGCATGTTCAACCTGTGCTCCAGCAAGGGCTTCGGCCTGCCGGTGTTTGCCCTGACCTACATTATTTACATCATCGGCTACACCGTCACCAACATGACCGCCCAGACCCTGCCTGCCATCATGACCAACGATCCCCGGCAGCGTCCCACCATCGGGGTCTGGTCCACTGCCCTGAACTACGCCGTGCCCATGGGCATGAGCATGCTGATCTACACCGTCATCCTGCCCAAGTGCGGCGGCACCTTCAATCAGGACTTCCTCAGCACCGTCTGCACCATCGTCCTGATCATTGCCGGCATCGGCACCCTGATCGTCTGCGCCGGTATCTCTGCCTACGATAAGCCCGAAAACTTTGAGGGCACCAACAAAAAACACGAGCCGCTGAAAACTGCGGATATTCTTGAGGTGCTCAAGCACAACAAGCCCCTGCAGTGCTACATCGCCTCCAACGCTTCCGACAAGCTGGCACAGCAGGTGGGCAGCCAGGCCATCATCAACACCATGCTGAACGGCATCCTGATCGGCAACATGGGTCTTGCCACCACCCTTGGCGTGATCAGCATGGTGCCTTCTATCTTCTTTGCAGCCTTCGGCGCAAAATATGTGGGCAAAAAGGGCAGCAAGAAGGGCATCGTGACCTGGACCTGCATCAGCATGGCCATCACCTCTGTGCTGATCCTGTTCTTCATCTTCACAGATACCCGTCAGATCGGCGTGATGGGCAGTTGGAACATGATCGTTTACGTGCTGCTGACCCTGCTGCAAAACGGCTCCAATATGTGCATCACCACCTCCAACACCTCTTATATGGCTGACACCATCGACTACGAGCTGGACCGCAGCGGCCGTTACATCCCGGCTGTGGTCTCCGGCACTTACAGCCTGATCGACAAACTCATCACCTCGGTGGCTGCTGTCATCGCCACCGGTGCCGTGGCTATTCTGGGCTACACCACCACGATGCCCCAGCCCACGGATGCCTACACCTCCGGCATCTTCTGGATGACCCTTGCCATCAAATACGGTCTGCCGATGCTGGGCTGGCTCATCACCCTGCTTGCCATGGTCGGCTGCCCCCTGACCAAGGAGGAAATGGTCAACGTCCAGAAGCGCATCGCGGATAAAAAAGAAGCCCTTCGCCATGAAGTAATTGCAGAAAACATGCAGTAATAACCTGCAAAGACCGAAAGGGCTCATACGCTCTTTCGGTTTTTGCCGATTTGATCCATCTTTTACAAAGGAGTTTTTACCATGAGCAAAACCATCCTGCTGAATCATAGCAACTGGCATTTTACCAAGGAGAACACCGGCATCCCCACCGCCATTATGGGTGAGACCATCACCCTGCCCCACACCTGGAATGCGGTGGACGGTCAGGACGGCGGCAACGATTACTACCGCGGCACCTGCTGGTATACGCTGGCCCTGGCAAAGCCCACTATCCCGGCAGGCGGCAAGGCTGTTTTGCAGCTGGACGGCGCAGCCATGACCGCCGCCGTTTACCTGAACGGTGAAAAGCTGGCCCAGCACAAGGGCGGCTACTCCACCTTCCGGGTGGACCTGACCGACCACCTCCAAGAGGAAAATCTGCTGGCAATTTCCGTGGACAACAGCGACAACGACACCGTATACCCCCAGAAGGCAGACTTCACTTTCTACGGCGGCCTTTACCGGGATGTGACCCTGCACATCGTCCCGGCAGAGCACTTTGCCCTGCCAGACAACGGTACCCCCGCGCTGAAGGTGACCCCCATCGTCACCGACCTTGCCACTAAAACCGCCGAGGTCACCGTGGAAGCCGCCGTGGTGGGTGCACAGAGCGTTACCTTTGCGCTGGAAGGCCAGAGCATCACCGCTCCGGCGGAAAACGGCACTGCAAAGGCTGTTTTCACCCTGGACAATGCCCGCCTGTGGGATGGCGTGGACGATCCCTTCCTTTACACCGTCTCTGCCAAGCTGGACAACGGTGAAGAGACTTCTGCCCGCTTCGGCTGCCGGAAGTTTGAGTTTGACCCCCAGAAGGGCTTCATCCTGAACGGCCGCAGCTATCCGCTGCGCGGTGTTTCCCGCCATCAGGACCGCAAGGGGGCCGGCATTGCCCTGACAAACGAAATGATGGAGGAGGACATTTCCATCATTCTGGAAATGGGTGCCAACACCATCCGGCTGGCGCACTACCAGCACGCACAGTATTTCTATGACCTGTGCGACGAAAAGGGCCTTGTCATCTGGGCAGAGATCCCTTACATCACCATGCACATGACCAACGGCCGTGCCAACACCCTGACCCAGATGGAGGAGCTGATCCGCCAGAACTACAACCACCCCTGCATTGCCGTGTGGGGCCTTTCTAACGAGATCACCGCCGCCTCTGCGGTCAACGAGGATCTGCTGGAAAACCACCGTCTGCTGAACGAGCTGGCCCACAAGCTGGACCCCACCCGGAAGACCACCATGGCAAATGTGTTCATGCTGGAGACCACCAGCCCCATTCTGGAGATCCCGGACGTGAACAGCTACAACCTCTATTTTGGCTGGTATCTGGGCGAACTGGAGCAGAACGACGAGTTCTTTGACAAATACCACGCCGATTACCCCGACCGCTGCATCGGCTTTTCGGAGTATGGCGCAGATGCTAACCCCCAGTATCAGAGCAGCCACCCGGAAAAGGGCGACTACACCGAGAGTTACCAGTGCATTTACCATGAGCATATCGCAAAGATGATTGCCGACCGTCCTTGGCTGTGGGCGACCCATGTGTGGAATATGTTTGATTTTGCCGCCGATGGCCGCGATGAGGGCGGCAAGCACGGCGAGAACCAGAAGGGACTTGTCACCTTTGACCGCAAGCTGAAAAAAGACCCCTTCTATCTCTACAAGGCCTATTGGAGCAAGGAGCCGTTCGTGCACCTGTGCGGCAGCCGCTATGTGGACCGCGCCGAGGATGTGACCGAGATTAAGGTCTACTCCAATCTGCCGGAGGTCTCGCTGTACAAGGACGGTCAGCTGGTGGAGACCAAGCAGGGCGACAAGGTGTTCACCTTCCAGCTGCCCATCACCGGCAAGCACAGCATTGAGGCACGCTCCGGCGAGCACAGCAGCGTGATCCTGGTGAACAAGGTGGACGCCCCCAACCCGGATTACGCCATGGACAACCGCAAGAACGTGACCAACTGGTTTGACGGCGAGCTGGACGAAAGCTGCTGGTCGGTGAAGGACAACATGGCTGCCGCCATGGCAGACCCGAAAGCTGGTCCTATCCTGAAGCAGATTTCTGATAAAGCCGCCGCCGCCCGCGGAGATGTTGCCGCTGCCGTGAAAGACAACCCGGCTCTGGTGGCCATGATGGAGCGTGCCATGCAGCGGATGACCATTGAATCCATGCTGATGCAGGCGGGTGCTTCCGAGGAGGACATCAAGCAACTGAACCGTGTATTGCAGGGCATTTCTAAGGAGTGATCTTTGATGAAAACAACCTATTGTAATCCTCTTGATCTGGGCTACCGTTACCAGCACATGAAGGAAGGCCCGCGCACAGCGGGTTTCCGGGAGGGCGCAGACCCGACGCTGGTTTATTTCAAGGGCAAATATTATCTCTTTGTTTCCATGTCGGCAGGCTTCTGGTATTCGGAGGATCTGCTGAACTGGGACTTCCATGCAGACCCCGGCCTGCTGATCTACGACTACGCACCGGATGTGCGGCAGGTGGGCAATTACCTCTATTTCTGCGCCAGCCGCAAGGGACGCAACTGCCCCATTTTGCGCACCGCTGACCCCCTGACTGAGCCGTTTACCGAAGTGTCTGCCCCCTTTGCCTTCTGGGACCCGGATCTGTTCTGCGATGACGATGGCCGGGTGTACTTCTACTGGGGCTGCTCCAACATCTCCCCCATCTACGGGGTGGAGCTGAACCCGGACACCATGACCCCAATCGGTGAAAAGCAGGAGCTGATCTTCGGCAATGAAACCGTACTGGGCTACGAGCGCCCCGGCAACAACGGCATCGTGGACCGGGAAGCCAGCGTGCTGTACCAGTCCATGAAGCAGTTCTATGATCCCAAGACCGGCAAGCTGAATCTGCCGCCGCAGATGGCAAATATCCCCGGTCTGAGTGTCGAAAGCCTGACTGCCATGTTCAACGCCATCGGCAAGCCCTACATCGAGGGTGCCTTTATGACAAAGCATGACGGCCTCTATTACCTGCAATATGCCTGCCCTGGCACCCAGTACAACACTTACGCCGACGGTGTATACACCTCCCGTTCTCCGCTGGGCCCCTTTGTGCGGCAGGCATCCAATCCGTTCTCCGCAAAGCCCGGTGGCTTCATTACCGGTGCAGGCCACGGCAGTACCATTGCCGACACCTACGGCAACTGGTGGCACGCTTCCACCATGCGCATTTCCGTCAACTATGACTTTGAGCGCCGGGTGGGGCTGTTCCCTGCCGGGTTCGACAAGGACGGCGTGCTTTACTGCAACCAGAACTTTGCCGATTACCCCCACCGCATCCCGGCATACCGCTTTGATGCCGCCAGACAGCAGCCGGAATGGATGCTGCTGAGCTACAAAAAGCCGGTCACGGCCTCCAGCACCGCAGAAAACAGCAGCCCGGAATGGGCAGTCAATGAGGACTGCCGCAGCTGGTGGAGCGCCGCCGGTGCAGAGCCGGGTGAATGGCTGTGTGTGGATCTTGGCAAAGAGAGTGATGTCCGCGCCATTCAGGTAAATATGGCGGACGAAAAGCTGGTGGTGGACTTCCCTGCCGACAGCTACGGCGATGACCGCAAGACCCGCCACATCGAGACCCGGCCCCAGATCTCCCACTACACGGTGGAGACCAGTGTGAACGGAGCGAGCTGGACGCTGCGCGAAAATGTTGCCCGCGAGTGCTCCAACGGCTACTACGAATATGCAGACGGCATCCGTGCCCGGTACGTCCGTGTGACCGGCGGTGCGCTGCCCTACAGACAGGCGCTGCGCATCAGCGGCCTGCGGGTGTTCGGCAACGGCGAGGGCGCAAAGCCCGCGCAGGCCGAAGCCGCCGGGGTTCGCGTGGATGCACTGGATGCAAAGATCACTTGGCAGCACATCGAAAATGCACAGGGCTGCAATGTCCGCTACGGCGTTGCGCCCGACAAGCTCTATCTGAGCTGGCTGGTGTATGATGCAGACGAAGTGACCCTTTCCACCCTGACCGCCGGGCAGGAATACTACGTCTGCGTGGACAGCTTTAACGAAAACGGCATCACGCCGGGTAAGATTTTCAAACTGGAGGGGTAAAATATGCCCATCAAAGCCGTGCAGCAATTTATGCTGGGCACTGTACTAAACAACGAGCAGCAGGCCAAAGAGACCCTTGCTGCCATGAAAGCCGCCGGGTACGACGGCATTGAACTGTGTGGATTTATGATCCACCCCATTGGCTTTGTGGTAAAGCTGCTGACCAAGGCCGCCGGTATGCCGGTGGGCAAGGGCGGTAATCTGGACTGGCACAAGCTGGTGCAGGAGGCAGGCCTTCAGGTGGTCAGCCTGCACACCGACCTTGGCTCTCTGGAGCGGGATGCTCACGCTGTGGCCGAGGAAGCAAAGAGCTTCGGCACACAGTATGTGGTCATCACCGGGATGTACCGCTTTGATTACGGCGATGAAGCCGCCATGCACGAACTTGCACAGCGGCTGAACAAAGCCGGGGAAGCTCTGGCAGCCGAGGGCATCCATCTGCTCTACCACAACCACAACTGCGAGCTGCGGCATGTGAACGCAGAAAAGCGCTCCTACGATATTTTAATCGAGGAAACGAATCCCGAATTTGTCAACTTTGAATTTGACAGCTACTGGTTCACCGAGGGCGGTGCAAACGCCTTGGCATGGATGCAGCGGCTCGGCTCCCGCATGAAGTTATGGCACATCAACGACCGGGGCGCCCGCATCACCGGCAGCGCCATCACGCCCATCCTGAAAACCGACAGCATGGAGCTGGGCACCGGCAATATGGACCTTGACAGCCTGATGGCACAGGCCCTTGCCATGGATGTGGATGCTGTCATTCTGGAAAGCCACCGCAACTGGGTGGACAACTCCCCCGTCAAGAGCTTCCAGCTCAGTGCAAAATACCTTGCGCAAAAATTCTGATCTGCCATTTCCTCATTTTCTTCTTCATTACCCCCATAAAAGCAATGCCCCGCACCGGTTACTCCTTCCGGTGCGGGGCGTTGTGTTTTGCGGGGAATCTTTTTGCGTTACAGGGTGTGGGTGCCCGGCTGCAAGGTCAGGCTTCTGCCATCCGGGAGGGTGACTTCTGCTGTCAGATTACAGGGCACGGTGATGGTGTAGGTCACGGCATCGCCTGCATACTGCCAGCCGCTTTCAATGCGCCCCACCGGGGAATCGTACACTGCTTTTGCCCATCCTAGAGCCGGGTTCGGGGTGGGGGCGATGGTCAGGGTCTCCCCTACCAGATGGATGCCGCACACGCCGCCGAACAGCCAGCCGCAGATGGCGCCGTAGGAATAATGGTTCAGGGATTCGCTGGGGTGGCCGTTTGCATCAATGCCCGTCCATGTTTCCCATACGGTGGTAGCGCCCTGTTTGACCTCATAGAGCCAGCTGGGTGCGGTGTCCTGTAACAGCAGCTTGTAAGCGGTGTCGGCATAGCCGTACCTTGCCAGCACCTCGCAGAGGAAGGGCGTGGACAGGAAGCCGGTGTTCAGGTGGTAGCCGTTTTCCACCACCATCCGGTTCAGGGTATCCGCAGCAGTTTGGCTCTCCTCCTCGCCCAGCAGCGCAAAGGCAATGGCGCGGACGTATTCACACTGGCGGTCAGAAGTAATTTTCCCGTTATCCGTAAAGGCGGCGCGGTATGCCTTGACCGCCTTTTCTGCGGTGTCGCGGTACTGCGCTGCGTCCTCTGCCTTGCCCAGCGCCTGCGCAATTTCTGCCAGAAGCCGCCCGGAATAAGCCAGATACGCCGTACCCACGCTCTTGCGCGGGTTCATCATGGCCTGCATGGGGGTAATGCCCGGCTCGCACCACTCGCCGTAGTCCAAGCCGTTCAGCACCGTGTACTTGGCGTATGCCCCGGTCTGCTGCTCCTGGGTGGTCTGCTGGGCACGACCCAGCAGAAACGCATACCACTTTTGCATCATCTCGTAGTTATCTGCAAGGATTTTGCGGTCGCCAGTGCGCTTATAAAGGGCGTAGGGCACCAGAATGGCAGCATCGCCCCAGCCCGCCGACATACAGAGCATGGGGGTCATGTAGCCGGGGCGGCTGGTGGGCGGCGCAATGTTTGCCATGCGTCCATCCGGGTACTGGTTCAGGCGGCATTCTGCCAGCCATTTTTCCACCACCGGGTAGCAATCCATCAAAGTCAGACCGGTCTCGATGAACACGCCCATATCGCCGGTCCAACCGGCGCGCTCGCGGGTGGGGCAGTCGGTGGGGATATCGCAGAAGTTGCCTTTCTGGCTCCACACACTGTTTTGCACCAGCTGGTTCACATCGGCATTGCCGCACGAAAAGCTGCCGGTGACCGGCATTTCCGAATAGACGGCGTGGGCGGTAAACTCCGCCTCGGTCAGGTCGATGTCCGTTTCCACCTTTGCATACCGGAAGCCCATAATGGTAAAGCTGGGCTTGTAGTGGTTCTCGCCCTCTTTGCAGACGAGTTCCAGCAGCTGTGCCGTGCCGCCCTCCTTGTGGCGGTTGCGGTCCTGAAAGTTCTCCTGCGTAAAGTTGCCGTTCTCGTCCAGTGCTTCGCCGCACAGCAGCTTGATTTTCTGCCCGGCGTGGGCGGTCAGCTTCATCTCCACGTAGCCAGCCATGTTCTGCCCAAAGTCCAGCACGGTCTCGCCGCCAGGGGTGCGCAGCAGCCTGCCCGCAAAGGCTTCCTGCTCCCGGATGGGCACGGTGTTCATGCCGGTGATGGGCAGGGTGTTCGGCTCGGTCTTTACGCCATGCCAACCGGAAAGTTCCCCTTCCAGCCGGGCATCGTACACCTCGCCCTGCTGCAGATCGTTCTGGCAGATGGGACCCTGCTGGGTGGCCTCCATACTGCTGTCCGAAACACAGACCGCCTTGCCGTCCACTTCCAGCTGGAACAGGACAGCCAGTTCGCTGCCGAACAGGTCACGGTCACCATCCACACCGGAGGTGCTGCGGTACCAGCCGTCGCCCAATGCGATAAGCAGTTCATTTTCACCGTCACGGACAAGCGCGGTCACATCGTAGGTCTGTGCCCCAAGGTGCTTATCCGCAGTAAAGCTGCCGGGGGCAAGCACCATGTCGCCGACCCGCTTGCCGTTCAGCCATGCCGCATACAGCCCCCTGGCAGTAATGTACAGCCGCTTGCCTTCTCCCGCCGGGGCGGTGAACGTTTTGCGCAGATAGCTTGCCGGGCGGTGGGGCTGATAAGGCTGCGCCTGCCCCTTGCCGGAGGCTTCCAGCGCCGCCTGCTTCTGCTCCCAGTTGGGCTTTGCAAAGGCGTTGATGGCATCGGTGCAGTCGATGTCCGGCTCTTCTGTTTCCGGGCAGACCCACACGCCCTGCCAATCCGACTGCGCAAGACCCGTTTCAAACTCAGCTTCGCTCCATGCGCCGGGCTGATCGTTTTCATCCCACAGGCGGATGCGCCACTGTCCCTGCGTCTTGGGCGGTACAGCGGCGGGCGTTTCGGTGTGCATCCCACTGCCCAAAACCTTTCCGCTCGTCCACAGCGTTCCGGCTCCGGCGGTCACTTCAATTTCGTAGGCAGTCTGGCGCACACCTCCGGCGCACTGCCACGACAAAAACAGCGTCCCGGCATCCATGCCGAGCGGCGCAGAAAGATGGTTCGTTTTCAGATTTGTTGCTTGCATCATCTACATCTCCTTTTTCCGGTTGATCTCTGCTCTTATTATAAAGGGAATCCCACGGAGTATGGGTGCGAAAATTTGTGTTGTCGGTCAAAAAGTCGTGTCATTTATTATAATCCAAAAATTTCATCTTACTTCACGACTTTTCATCCGTACTGTCTCCGGTTTTCCTGTTATACTTTGGGCAAGAAAACCAGAGGGCTGCGGACTGCCCTCAAACGAAAGGAAGGCATTACAGAATGGACATTGAAAAGATCCTCCAGCAGATGACACTGGAGGAAAAAGCAGACTTCTGCTCCGGTTCGGATTTCTGGCATACACAGCCGGTGGAGCGGCTCGGTGTGCCTGCCGTGATGATGAGCGACGGCCCCAGCGGTCTGCGCAAACAGGACGAGCAGGGCGACCATCTGGGCATCAACGAAAGCATCCCTGCGGTCTGTTTCCCGTCCAGTGCGGCGGTGGCTTCCAGCTTTGACACCGCTCTGGCAGAAAAGCTGGGCGAAACGCTGGGCAACGAGTGCCGCGCCGAGAATCTGGCCCTGCTGCTTGGCCCCGGTCTGAACATCAAGCGCAGCCCGCTGTGCGGACGTAACTTTGAGTATTTCAGCGAAGACCCCTATCTCAGCGGTGAGATGGGCGCGGCACTGGTCAACGGCATCCAGAGCAATGGTGTGGGCAGCTGCATCAAGCATTTTGCCGCCAACAATCAGGAGACCGACCGGATGGTCAGCGACAGCGTGATGGACGAGCGCACCCTGCACGAGATCTATCTTCCCGCCTTTGAAACGGTGGTCAAAAAGGCAAAGCCGCTGGGCGTGATGGCCGCCTACAACAAGCTCAACGGCACCCACTGCTCGGAGAACAAGGAACTGCTGACCGACATCCTGCGCAAACGCTGGGGCTATGAGGGCATGGTGGTGACCGACTGGGGCGCAGTAAAAGACCGCGCCAAGGGCATCGCCGCCGGACAGGATCTGGAAATGCCCGGCGGAAGCGGCCGCGGCACAAACTCGATCCTTTCTGCCATCAAGGCAGGAACGCTCTCGGAGGAGGAGTTGAACGCTGCCGTCCGCAACCTGCTGCGGTTCGTGGATTCTGTGACCAAAACTGAAAACGCGAGCGCCGTATTTGACCGGGACGCAGACTACCGGATGGCAGTTTCTGTTGCAGAGAACTCTGCGGTTCTGCTGAAGAACGAAAAGGGCGTACTTCCTCTGGCAAAGGGCTGCAAGGCGGTGTTCCTTGGCGAATTTGCGCAGCACCCCCGGTATCAGGGCGGCGGCAGCAGCCATGTCAACAGTGCGAAGGTCAGCTGTGCGCTGGAGCACGCTCCCGGTGTAGCCTATGCACAGGGCTACCGCACCGATGAGGATACCGTTGATCCTGCGCTGGAACAGGCCGCCGTGGCTGCTGCTGCAGACGCAGAGGTCGCCGTGATCTTTGCCGGACTCCCGGAGCGGTACGAGAGCGAAGGCTACGACCGCACCACCCTTGCCATGCCGGAAAATCAGAATCATCTGATCGCCGCAGTCGCTGCGGTACAGCCGAATACCGTGGTCGTCCTGCACAACGGCTCTGCCATCGAAATGCCGTGGGTCAACGATGTCCCGGCTGTTCTGGAACTGTACCTTGCCGGTGACGGTGCCGGAGAAGCCGCCGTGAATCTGTTGTACGGCGCTGTCAACCCCAGCGGCAAGCTGGCAGAGACCTTCCCCCGGAGGCTGAGCGACACCCCGGCTTATCTTTCCTTCCCCGGCGAGCGGGAGACCAGCGTTTACTCTGAGGGCGTATTTGTCGGCTACCGCTACTACGACACCACGGAAGCAGATGTTCTGTTCCCCTTCGGTCATGGCCTTTCCTACACGACCTTTGAATACAGCGTACTCCGGCTGAGCCGCAGCACCGTCCGTGAGGGTGAAGAAGTGCAGGTCACCGTCACGGTAAAAAATACCGGCGCAGTCGCCGGCAAGGAAACGGTGCAGCTCTATGTAGCACCGCCCAAGGGTGAGCGTCACCGTCCGGTCCGGGAACTGAAAGGTTTTGCCAAGGTGTCCCTGCAGCCCGGTGAGAGCAAGGAGGTGCAGTTCACACTGGACAAGCGCAGCCTTGCCTATTATGAGCCGGAACTGCATGATTTCTATGCAGAAAGCGGCACTTACCAGATCTGCGTTGGTGCATCCAGCCGGGATCTGCGCCTGACCGGCTTGCTGGAATGGCAGGCAGCGCAGCCGCTGCCGGTACACTTTACCGCAGCCTCCACTCTGAAGCAGGTCATGACCCACCCGGTGGGTGCTGCCATCATCGGACCGATCCTGCAGCATATGGCCGCAGCCGCAGGCAGCGCCACCGGAAAAAAGGACGATGATGATTCTTCTCTGTCCATGATGATGGGAATCCAGCTCAACACGCTGATTGATTTCCACGTCCTGACCGAGGAGCAGCTGAACGGCATCCTGAGCCAGATCAATCAGGCGTAAGGCAGGGATTGCGCGATAAAATAAGTCCTACTCTCTCCACTTTATTGCCATAAATTTTCCAAAAACCTCTTGACGCATTCTACATACAGTGGTATTTTTCTTGTAAATCCCACTGCTTTTGTGGATTGGCCCAAAACCATCCACAAGATGTGGTCGTGTTCATTTTGAACACAGCCACAGAAAGTGGTTGGTTATCACCGTGAGACCCACCACTTCCGTGAGGAAAAGTCCACGAAAGAATTTACCGCCCCGCAACACACCCGATCTATTTTGCCGCCGATTCACCCGACAAAATCATCGCTGCGCTGCATGGGCGGTATTTTTTACAAATAGAACCTTTTGTGGTTGTGCAGTTCTCCGAAATTCGTTTTTAGTTGTTAACTCCACAACCTCAAAGTGTTATCCTTGTGCTTGAAAGAAGCCGGACGTAGTGTCCGCACTGCGCCTAGCTTTCTTCATACTGAACCTTGAATCCTTCATAAGCCGTCTGAACGTGATACCGTGCCATGACCTCACACTTTCTGTGGGCGAGCCGGACAACTCCGCTGCAAAACAGGGGTAGGAACTTCGTTCGGAGCAAACGGTGATCAACATACACGAGCAGCGGAACTCTCTACTTATTTTTGCGCCTTAACAATTCGGAAACATTTGCCGAAAGTTGATTTTGAGCGCAGCGGCAGAGGGCAAGAACCGTCCCGTGGCCACAAATTTTCAATTCTTGAAAATTTCCTGTCCATCCGGGACTTCACTTCTACAATGCGTCTGCATTTCCGAAGTGATCTTGTTGGGGCGTGCCTGCCCCAAACCCTGCCGAGTAACAATAAAGTTCATAATTGTTCCATGGACTGAGTATAACACATCCTTCGACGATACACTACTCCTCTTTTTGCAAAAATCCAATTATCTTCGGTGACCTGTCGTGAGATGCAATTATTTCATGTCGCTTCACCAATCACTTGACTTGGTTTGAAAAAACACAGAGCATATGATACAATAGAACAAATAATGTTGTCTACCGAGAAAGGAAGTGTCTTTCCATGAAAAAAATCCATAAGTTCTTTTCTAAAGATTTGCTCCATATTCTTGGTGCTGTTGGGATTTTTGTTGCTTTTCTGATTTCTATCGCCTATAAGCAAGTTGGAATCGGGGCACTCATAGCTGCGTGGCTTATTGCTATGGCAATTATCGGGGTAGCATGGATTACAGACATCCGCAAAGCAGACCTGCTGAAAAACGGAAAGATTGTTTCCGGAAAAGTTAATGCAGTAAAAAGGGTTCACATAAAATTCCACATGAGTACCTATCACCTTGCTGATGAAGATGTAATTTATCCTTGGGTGATTCGGTACCAATACAAGATTGGAAAAGACACTTATTATGGACAGTCCCATTGGTTTTGGTTCAAGCCTCTCGTGAGCAAGGGAACACCTATAAAGGTGACTATTGACCCTCAAAACCCAGAAAGAAGCATTGTTGCTGCATGGGAAAGTTAATAGATTGTTTCTTTCCTCTATGATGACGGAAATTTCAAAGGAGCGTAATCTCCTTTGGCACACGACTTTGGAACAAAGTCTAGTGTGTTACACCTCGATAGAGGTGTGCCGCTCCCAGACACAAAAAGTCCCATGGCCAACACCTCGGCGGTGTGGTCATGGGACTTAATGCTTTTTAGGCCTAGCGGAGTGAACAGTAACCAATCCTGACATCCAGTTGCCGTGTCATTTGTTGAATACTGTTTTACGAACAGTCTGCGGACGTGAAGACCCACCATTATATCATCAGCTTCGACCCGAAGGACGCAGTAGAGAACGGCCTGACCATGGAGCGGGCGCAAGCCCTTGGCTTGCAGTTCTGCAAGGACAACTTCCCCGGTCATCCCGCCATCGTCTGCACGCACCCCGATGGACACAACCATTCGGGAAATATCCATGTCCACATCGTAATCGGCAGCATCCGAACACGAGAGGTGGAACGCAAGCCCTATATGCAGAAACCCCGCGACTGGCTAGAAGGCATGAAGCACTCCAGCACAGCCCAGACCATGCGGCACCTCCGTGTCGAAGTCATGGAGCTGTGCGAGGGTGCCGGACTGTACCAGATCGACCTGCTCAACGGCTCGAAGGAGCGTGTCAGCGAGGCCGAATATTGGGCAAGGCGGCGTGGGCAACAGAAACTTGATCTTGCAAACGCAGCCCTCACCGCAGCTGGACAGCAGCCCCGGCAGAAGAAGTTTGAAACCGTAAAAGATACCCTGCGGAAACAGATTTCTTCGGTGTTGTACCGCACAACGAGTTTTGAAGATTTTTCTGACAAGCTCATGCAGCAGTACGGCATTGCCGTCAAGGAAAGCCGTGGACAGCTCAGCTATCTGCCCACTGGCAGAACAAAGTTCATCCGAGCGAAACATCTCGGTGACAAGTTCGATAAGGCAGCAGTGCTTGCCACGTTGCAGGCAAACGTCGAACGCAAACCCAAGGCTCAGTTCAAGCAGGATACCATCGGAAAACTGATCGACATCCAGTCGAGAATGACCGATGGCAAGGGCATCGGCTATAAGCGTTGGCTCACGAAACACAATCTTCAAGTGATGGCACAGACCGTGAAGCTTCTGCAGGAAAAGGGCTTGACCGACGAGGACGCCTTGAACCAGCGCATCGCTGAACTGGAAACCAAGTATCACGACTCGCTGGCAGTAGTGAAAGACCTTGAAGGCCGCATGAAGGCCAACAAAGAGTTGCGCTATCATGTCGCAGCCTACACCAGCACCAAGAGCGTCGCACAGCAGTTAAAGACCGCCAAGCGACCCGCACTCTTTGAGGAGCAGCATCGTGCAGAGCTGACAGCATACCGGGTGGCAGGAGCCTATTTCAAGGCAAGCAACATCACCAAGCTGCCCAGCCCAAAAAATCTGGAAGCCGAGTATGCGCAGCTGGCATCCGAAAAGGCAAAGTTCTACGAGCAGTACAAAGAAGCGAAAGAAGAACTGCTCAAACTGAAAACCGCAAAGCAGAATGTTGCGTCCTTTTTCCGGGAGGAAGAACCGGCGCAGCAGGAGAGATAAAGGAGTGTGCGTATGATCAACCTGAAAATCGACCCGGAGTTCCAGTCTCAGATTCCGCCGCTGACGGACGATGAGTACAAGCAGCTTGAAGAAAATATCCTGAAAGAGGGCAAGCTGATCTCTCCTTTGATCGTGTGGAATAATACCCTTGTTGATGGTCACAACCGTTATGCGATTCTTCAGAAGCACCCGGAGATTTATTTCTCTACCATGCCGCTCCGATTTGAGAACCGCGAAGAAGCCATTGCGTGGATTTGCCGGAATCAGTTGGGACGGCGAAACCTGAGTCCCGAACAGAAACGCTATCTGCTTGGGAAGCAGTACGAAGCCGAGAAGAAGGCTGCAAAAATCTTTCGGGGCAATCAGTACACTTTAGCAAAGAAAAGTGGTGGTGCTCACGATGATAACCACCACTCCGGGAAGAAAACCTGCGACCGAATCGCAGAAGAAAACGGTGTCAGCCGTGCCTCTGTTCTCCGTGCCAGCCACTATACACGAGGCATCGACATTGCGGACAACCTCTCTCCCGGCATCAAGCAGAAAGTCTTTTCCGGTGAAGTGAAGTTCACCAACGAAGAAATGTCCAAGCTTGTGCAGGCAAGTGTCGAGCATCGTTCAGATGTCCTTGCTCAAATCCTGCATCCAGAGGCATTGGAAGTGTTGGAATCTGCCAGCGCAGAATTTGAACCTGAAAAAGCAGAACCCGTTCCCATGCCCACACCACAAACAGAAGAATTCCGGTGCTATCATGTACCGGACGAGTTTATGAAGGTTTACAAATCCTTGAGCCGTGCGACCGAAATGATGAAAAACTCATGGAAACATCGGTGTACAAGGGGTACAAACAAGATAAAATAGAAATGAGGGGCGATAGAGCGGAAATGTCAGATTTTCCACTCTATCTGAACACGGTCGCTGGTGGCCTTGATCGTAGAGATCAAACCATCGGCGGCTTTTCTTTTGTCGTCAAAATCTATGCTGTCCCAGTTGTCGAGATAATAGGATAACTTCTTTATCTGCTGGGGAGATATGGTTTCAACGCTCAATTCGGCGATTGCCTTTGAAATGGTCTGGCGTCGGGTGTCCAGTTCTTCAATTTTTTTGTTGGCGTAGGCAAGCAAGGTCGCATTGGCTCCGGTCAGCGTATCCAGCAGCTTTTCAATTTCTGCCTCCACCTGTGCCAGCTCCACTTGATAGGCGGTCAGCTTCGGATTGACTTTTTCCTCCCTGCCGTGGAGTATCTGAAAGTCTTTGAACTTCTCCTGCATGGCCGAGAAAATGAATTGCTCAAATTCTTCTTTGCGAATTTTCCCGCAGCCCGGACAGCCTTTGTTTTCCGTCCGTTTGGTACAGCGGAAATATCCGGTGCTGTTTGGTACATGGGTGGCTTTCAGAGCATACCCACAATGCCCGCATTTGATTTTTCCGGCCAGCCAAGTGTTCTTCGGTTTCCGTCCCTGCTGGAAGGTGGTATTTGCCATAAGTTTTTTCCGGCATTTCAGCCATGTGTCAGAGGAAATGAGTGCTTCATGGGGAGCGATAACAAGTATCTGGTCTTTTAAGCACCTGTCCTTGTCCTCCTTCACATCCCGCCCCTGATAGAGATAGCAGCCGTTTGTTCCGGCAAAGTCAGAAGCGTCATTGACAATCGCTGCGCCCTGGCTCTTGAAAAATTCGTACAGCTCCAAATCGGCCTGTGCGTAAACCGGGTTTCTTAAAAGCTGGGAAAGAAATGTACGGAACATGGATTTGCCATAAATTTTTATGTCATGTTCCTCGAAGTATCGGGTAATATCTCCGAAGGAGGTTTCCGGTTCAGCGTACATTTCAAACATCAGCCGTACATGGTCGGCGGCTATGGGGTCGGCAACCATTTTCTTTGTGCGGATACCCTCTACCACAGTAGGCTCTAACTGATAACCGTATGGTGCCTGTCCGCTCATGTGGAAGCCTTTCAGACACCGGGAATAGTAGGCGTCTGTGACACGCTTCTGAATTGTCTCACGTTCAAGCTGGGCGAATACAATGCAGATATTCAGCATGGCCCGGCCCATCGGGGTCGAAGTATCAAACTTTTCTGTGGATGACACAAACTCCACATCATACTCTTGAAACAGCTCCATCATCGTTGCAAAGTCCAGAATAGAGCGGCTTATACGGTCCAGTTTGTACACGATGACCCGCCGGACCTTTCCCTTGCGGATCTCGCTCAGCAGCTTTTGAAACTCCGGCCTGTCCGTATTCTTACCGGAATAGCCTTTGTCCTTGAATACCCGGCAGCTCCCACCTTTCAATTCATACTTGCAAAAGTCGATCTGACTTTCAATGCTGATACTGTCCTTGCGGTCTACTGACTGTCTTGCGTAAATACAATCTTCTCTGATAAATTCCATATTGGGCTCCTTTCCTTGTTGGAATGGAGCTACCAACCTTACAACTATATTATACCATCAGCAGCCCCGGACAACAATGTTGCGAATGATTAGGGAAATCTGTCCCCATATTTGCTGAACACATCATAAAGACAACGCTCAATTTCTTTTTTGCGCTGTGCTTTCTCCTTCGGGGGAAGTACCGGCGTGAGGCTTTCCAGCACAATGATCTTCCCTTGAAATGCGACAGACTTTGTTTCTCGTTCATAAGTGACAGCTTGCGTCATTGAAAACCTCCTTTGCGAAAGTGCGTGTATATGCCTGCCTTTCCCGCTTGTCCTGTGGGGAAATGTCAAAAGACGGCACCCAGCAGGTGCCGCCCTTTGAGCTTTCTCCACTTCGGGGCGATATGGCCCGAGGTCAGTAAGGACTGGAATGGTACTTTTCTTTGGCGTCCTCCACGCTGTTGAGGTCAAATACTTCATAAAGCTGCCCCACAACACGCCGTATATCCTTCTTTGAAAATCCGCAGTCCTCCATTGCCATAATGACATAGCCGCGGCAGGCGTCATTGCTCCATTCGTCCGTTTCCAAGCCGGGGATCATTCCAAACGCATTTCCCATAAAATGCTCCTTTTTTGAAAAGATGGGGAGCCACGCCGGATCGGTTGGCCTATCATCAGACAGCATTGCCGGGGACTCCCCATAGGTTTTCACTTCATTTCAGACACATCGGACGGACATAGGCTTCATGCCCCATAGTATTTCAACTCTCCCCATTCTGATGGCAAGGCGTTCTCATTGCCTGCGACGGCTCACGGCTTGCAAGGCCGCTTCAACGCTCGGACTGTGACTAAACGCAAGTATCCGGGTTCTGCGCCTGTTCCGGTGGAGCCAGCCTTGCCCCACCTATGGCATGGACCTGTTCGCTCGCTCAGTTTTACAAAGACTGTATTCTCTGAAATCCGAGGTCATGGCGGGTCTGTCACACAGCGCGTTCCCCTTCGTATCCGGGTGTCTTTTTATTCGATTTTCAATCTGCATGAGGCTTGTCTGAACCTCGGGCCATTGTGACCCGAAGTGTTTTGCCTCTCATAAGCCATTTCATTTTCCGGCCTAAATCGGTACGCCTTACAAAGAATTTTTCAAAATTTTTTCTAAGCGCCGCAGACCTCGCTCGATTGCGACACGAACCACTTTTTCATGGACGCCCTCTGCCCGGGCAATGTCCTGTTTGGTCATGCCGAGAATGAAATGAGCATAAATCCGTTTTGCCTGTTTGTCCGGCAAACTGGAAATCGCTGCGTGAAGCTCCTGCATGGTCACTTTCCGCTCATACAGTTCATGGGGAGATAAGGCAACAAAGACAGCTTCATGCTCCAGCCCGTCATCCCGATCAAGGGAATAGTAGGCTTTGTGGCGGTATGTACGCAGCCGGTAGGCAGCCTCTTTACGATCAAACTCTTTGAACATTTCTGCAACTTCTTCCGATACTTCCATGAAGCAATCCGATGTATAGAATGGGTAATAGTCCCGCAAATTGATAATAGCCATATTGACCTCCGTTTCGGTTGTTGGTTGACGAGTGACCGAAACGAAGGCGGCGGGGAGCGGCACCGGGGAATGACTTCGGGCCAACATGACCCGAAGCAGCCCCATAAGAACACAAAAGCGCCCGGGCGGCATGAAGCCACACGAACGCATGAAGTTACATATTCATTTATGTACTGTCTGATTTCACATTCATAACCAGACTGTCCCGGAGGGGGCGCTATGCTTTTTTTAATTGATGTAGGTCATGGGTACTATGAAAAGAGGCAAAAATAGACACGGCGGCAATCCTCCTTATATGCCGCCGTGGATTTACACGGTGTTAGGTCGTCGTTATTTTAAGGTAGACGAAAAGAAACGGCGGCTCTGAAAATCAAAGCCGCCGCTTCATAGGCGCGTGAAAATGTGTCTGCTGTACGACGGCTTTTTTTCTTTTGCCGTCGTCCGGCAGATTAACATATGAAACTATAATTCATTGATGGTTGCAGTAATCGACATATTGCGAATTCGTTTTGCCGGAGCATATACAGCTGCGATTGCCGCAATCGAGACAAACAGAAGAATAACGCCCAAAGAGATAATTGGGAACTGCCACACAGCAGATGGAAAATGCCCTGCAATAAGGAAATCATACAGCGATTTGCTAAGCGGCAAGCCAATAGCACAACCAACAACGCACCCCAAAACAGCATAGGTGAATGCTTCACAGGCAATCATTTTCGTCATTTGCCGTTCATCCATTCCTACTGCCCGCATAGCTCCATATTGCTTCATTCTGGCAGACACACTCATGGAAATGCTATTGACAATGTTCATTACCGTTACCAGTGCAATAATTGCCAAAAACGCATAAACACAGAAAACAAAAGCCATATAAGTTCCCGTAGTGCGCTCGTCGCGTTTATCTTGAAAGCTATATGTTTGATCTACGGAATTCTGGATTGCCTGAACATTTTCGTCCGTAACATCTCCCGTTGTTTGTATCAGCACAAGAGAATAACCTTCCTCTCCTGTCAAACGGACAAATGTTTCATCAGAGGTAATCAATGTGAGCTTTCCATTTGTCAATCCATTCTCACTAAATGGGTCGTTTTTTAACAGTCCGGCTATGGTAAGGGTTTCATCCCCAATCTGAACAGTGTCACCGATTTTCCATGTGCTGTCCTGATCGGATGTTGCCAAAACAAAATTGCTGTCCCTAAAAACTTTGGACAGATCACTCCCCCTTTTCAAAGCACTGTCTTTTTTCAGACATTGTAAATCAAAATCGTCATAAGAAATCAAATCGACTGTGCCAGAAAAGTTGGTGTCGTCGTTTAGTTTGGCAGAAACATCAAATACACTACGACGCCCGTAAACTTCCTTCACTCCATCCATTTCGCGGATGGTTGTAAGCAGTTCCCAAGGAATCGTATTACCGTCAGCACTTGCAATATCTATATCTGATGTGGCAGCCGACTGAGGAATCAGGTAATCCACAAAATCGACCATAATAGAAAAGCTCAAAAACAGGATGATGCTAAGTGCAAAAGAACCTGTCATCAGGAATAAATTTTTCTTCCCGGAGACCGCATGGCCGATACCGAGAAGGGCTTCAATCTTTCCGAATCCTGTATACTGGGAATGACGCATTGTTTTTCCGTGGTCTGCATTTCCAGACACCGCTGTGATAGGAGATACCTTCGCGGCATGTTTCGCCGGAGCATTTGCGGCGATCAGTACAGTAATCAGTCCAACAAAGATACCGCAGGCAATGCCAAAAATACTGATACCAAAGAGGGGAATATCAGAAAATTCTTCTCTGACTACAAAGCGCAGTACCGCACACAGCCCCCATGTTGTAACAACCCCTAAAATAAGACCGATGGGTACAGCCGTTTTGCACCAGTTCAATGCCTCCAGACGAACAAACCGAATAATCTGCTGCTTACTCATACCAATGCAACGCATCATTCCAAAAAATTTGGTTCTCTGGGCAACGCTACTGTTCATACTGCTGGAAATCATCAAAACGCCTGCAATCAAAATCAGCAGGAACAGAACAACCGCAACAGAAAGAAGGGTTTGCCCCATGGAACTGCCGAGCAAGTCTCCAATAGAGAAACTTCCATGCTTACCAACCAATCGGGCCTGTTCCATCCGAAAACCCATTTCTGCCATACTGAATACTGCTGTTACCATAAACACAGCAAATACAATGCAAAGCAGCGTCATACGATTTTGTCGGCGATGAACTTTAGCGGAGATGGGAATAAGACTAAGATAGCTTTTCATTCACGGCACCTCCCAAAATCAGTCAAAGTACCATCCGATACCTGTAATACCCGGTCTGCCGTTTGCGCAATACTGCGGTTATGGGTAATCATAATGATGGTCTGCTCGTATTTTTTCGATGTTTCTTTGAGCAATGCTATGACCTCACTGCTGTTTTGTGAGTCCAAATTTCCTGTTGGCTCGTCTGCCAGAATCAGAGAAGGACGGGTAATCAATGCGCGGCCAATCGCCACTCTCTGCTGTTGACCGCCGGAAAGCTGACTGGGTAAATGATTACGACGATCTTTCAAATTCAAAACCGTCAGCAGTTCCTCCAAATATCTCTTATCCGGCTTTTGATAATCCAACAACAGCGGAAAAATAATATTTTGTTCCACCGTCAACTCCGGGATAAGGTTAAACGCCTGAAAGATAAAGCCGATATTCCTCCGGCGGAAAACGGTCAGCTTTCGATCGTTCATGGCAAAAATGTCCTTGCCGTCAATCAGAACCTTGCCAGATGTTGGCGTGTCCAAAGCACCGATCATATTCAGCAGTGTACTTTTACCAGAACCGGATTCCCCGACGATTGCCACATACTCGCCCTTTGGAACAGAAAAGCTGACATCCTTTAATGCCTTGACAGCGGTTTCTCCGTTGCCATAGGTCTTACTGATATTTTTGACTTCTAATAAGTTCATAGTGTAAACACCTCTTTCTGAATGATTTTGCGATATAGGCAGGCTGTCTTTGTTTGTCCTGCCTATGTGTGAGAGAATAGCACCTGAATCTTACTGTAAGCCTACAGCCAGCCTACAATTTTGTAGGAATCAGAAAATTCATTGTGAAAGTTGTCCCGATACCTAATTCGCTGTCAACCTCAATGGTGCCGTTATGTGCTTCAACGATTGCCTTTGCCAAAGGTAATCCCAGTCCAATCCCTTGCTTGTCCTTAGAAAAACGACTGCGATAAAACCGCTTGAAGATGTGATGTATATCCTCTGGGTGGATGCCGCATCCATTATCCGTTATCACAATTTGGACACCAGACGGCAACTCGTTCCACGCAACACGAATTGTTGCACCACTTTCTGTATGGTCAAACGCATTTTTCACAATATTGTCGATTGCCTCATTCAACCAATCACGATCACAAAAAAGAGAAAGATGATCCGAGCCAGACAGAATGATTTCTTTCTTTTCCTGTCTGGCTCTATATGCAAAATGCAGTTCAATATCCCGCATCATATCTGCAACATTTTCTGCGTTCTTTTCCAAGACAATGGCTCCGGCATCCAATCTTGTAATCTTGAGCAGACTTTGCACCAGTGTTTCGATACGGTCAAGTTCCTGCTCAGACAAACCCGCAAATTCTTTCACGGAGGACACTTCTATATCCTCGTCTTGAAGGAGTCCGTTATAAATATTGAGTGCTGCCAGCGGTGTTTTCAGTTGGTGTGAAATGTCGGAGATTGTATTTTTCAAAAACTCTTTCTCTCGTAACTCGTTATCTGCATGGGCATTTAACACTGCCGCTAAAGAATTGATGGAATGAAGCAGTCGGTACAATTCGCCCTCATTGTCACATTCAATACGGGCATTGCGATCACCATCAAGATACGCATTGATTTGTAATATCGCCTGCTCCATGATCTGATTTTGCCGATTAAAATATACAAAGCAGACTGCCCATACAGCACCGCCAGCCAATAGAAAAAGGATTAGCAATAACAGAGAAAGCCGTCGATATGACAGCCATAGAAAAACCTCGGCTAAGAGAAATGTAACCCCAAAAACCAGTGAAAGCGAAAGAAATAGATTTTTGATTTCTTTATTTGCCAGTATCTTCATTCTGTACCTCACCCGATAATATTCCATTTATATCCCATACCTCGAACAGTCAGGAGCATTTGTGGTTCACTTGGATTATCCTCGATCTTCATACGAAGCCGACGCATATAGACCGTAAGGGTACTACTGTCGATATAATTCCCGTCGCAATCCCATAGCTTATCTAAAATTTGTCCCTTTGTCAGCACCATGCTTGGGTTTCTCATAAACAAGCACAGTAGCTTGTATTCCGCGGCAGTCAAATCCAACAGCTCCCCATTTTTGAAAACCTGTCCTTGCAGCAAAAGAACTTTGATGCCATTCGACTGCAATTCTGTGTCTGCTGTTTGAAAAGAATTTGCACGTCGAAGTAAGGCGTTAATCCTTGAAACGAGAACCCCCAGTTTGAACGGTTTTGTGATATAGTCATCACCTCCAATATCCAGCCCCATAATAATACTTGTTTCCTCATCCGAAGCCGTCAGAAAAATAATTGGCACCTTTGATGTAAGTCGAACTCTTTTGCAAAATTCAAAGCCAGACCCATCTGGCAGAGATACGTCCAACACCAACAAATCATATTTTCCGTCTGTCCACAATTCCTCCGCTTCTTTGAGCGTTCTGGCGATATTTAATTCAAATCCCTGCTTTTTGAAAGCAAAAGAAAGCCCGTTAATCAGGCTTAGATCATCTTCAAGAAGTAATATATTACTCATACTTTTTTACCTTTCCTTGTTTTGTTCGACCATCAATCGGCTTCTCCGCAGTTTTAGGGAGCAGCCAAACACCGGCCATTTTCACAGCGCCGGGGATACGCCCACCAGCACAATAATAATTTACCCTACGAGGTGTCACGCCCCACTTCTCGGCGGCCTCTTTTAATGTCATATAGTCCATTTCGCACCTCCACAGGATATATTATAGTTCTCTATCTCGAATAATACAAGTTAGAGCCTACACGGATGCGAAATAAAATACTACTTAATGTAAAATCTCATTACATTCTCATAATTCAACCCGAAATGTAGAATGATATAGGGTGATATGAGAATGAACCAAGATGAAAGAAGGTTTGACTTTCACGGCCTCGGGGCAGCTCTCAAACGAGCCAGAGAAGAAAAGGGCTGGACACAAGCCTATGTTGCGGAATTAGTAGACCGTGACTCCCGTACCATTATGAATATTGAGAACAAAGGACAGTATCCCAGCTTCGACCTTTTTGTTAAACTCATTACTATGTTTGACGTTTCAGTTGACCAGTTTATTCATGCGGACGGAGGGGCAAGGTCAAGCTCTTGCAGAAAGCACATTGATGTTCTTCTAAACTCCATGAACGAAAAAGAGCTTGTCGTGATAGAAGCCACAGCCGAGGGCATTAAGAAAGCCAGAGAAACGGAGGTTCCAGAATAAGGGCCTCTGTTTTTTTGCGCCATTTTAGGGGCTGCCGCTAAGTGGCAAGCAATGCCTCTGTGGCCACAAGTGGCACAAAGGCGGCTTGTTGGGGCTCGCCCCAAACCCGTATCTTCGGGCCAACATGGCCCGAAGTGTCAGCGTCGCTTTGCTCCTTATTTTCATAACCTTAACGCTCCTTTTCCTGTTTTCTTCCCGGCTCGGTGTAGCCCATCAGAGTGTCAATGTTCGCCTTGATCGTGACGATCTCCTGCATATCCCGTCGTGCCTTCTGGTATTCTCCATAGAGCTGTTTTTTCTTTGCTGTGAGCTTGCGGCCTTCCTCCTTCAGCACATCCATTTTAGGGAGCTTCGCCCCGCCCAGCAGAGAGCGCATTTCCGCTTGTGCAGCCCGGTACAGTTCAAGGTCGGCCTCATGCTCCGCAAGGAATTTCCGGCTGTACTTCGTCGCCTTATACTGCTCAAAGACTGGGCGGGTTTTGGCATACTGAACCGTTGCGGCCTTTAGCCCGGCATTGGTTTTCATGGCCTGCTCCGTCTGCTTGACCTGTTCGGAAATAACATGGAAACGGTCTGCCGCCTCGGTGGCTTTCTTCGCCAACTGCTCATAATCGGTCAGGTTATTGTCCTGTATATAGGCAAGAGCGGCGGCCATCTGCTTAATGTTAAATACCTTCGCCCAGCGTTCATATCCCGGCCCCTTACCGGCAGCCAGCTTTGCTTGAATATCCACCGCCAGACTGATTTTCCGCTCCGAGCGCCCGGGGCGTTTTTCTTTGCCCTCAATGGCGGACAGAACATCTTGCAAGTCGTAGCCGTCCCCCAGCGTGGAGGCACGCAGACGGGTGAAGCGTTCCTGTCCCTGCCCGGTCAGCCGGAAGCTGATACCGCCGCCCCGAACCGTCTTGACCTCATACCCGGCCCGCTTCATCAAATTGAGAAATTCGTCCAAATCAGCGGGGCGTTCCGCCAGCGCAGTATCAATAGCAAGGCGCAGTCGGTCCTGATAGGAAAGCGGCCCTTTCCGGTCTTTCTGCCACTCCCCATAGTTCCGATACTTGCTCTTGCTCCGGGGCTTCGGGTTCTCCACGATGGACAGCCCGTTTTCAAGGCACAGCCTGTCAGAGAGCCGCCGAAGGGCGAAGCTGGAGCCCCAAAAATTTCGGAATTTCCGGGTGCAGTCAAGGGTGGTGGAGTTGTAATAAATGTGACAATGGATGTGCTGCTTATCGGTGTGCGTGGTAACGATAAAAGCGTGCCGCCCCTTTGTCCAGCGCATAGCCAGCTCATAGCCGATACGGTTCGCCTCCTTCGGGGTGATCTCGCCCGGATAGAAGGATTGTCGTATCTGATAGCACAGCACATTATTTTCTTTCTTCTGTTCCCGGCCCGTCATAGCGGCATAGCTGACCTTTGCCAAAAGGAACTCGTCCGCCACGGTGGCCGGATCACATTCATAAGCGGAGATATACTTTCCGCTTTCTGTTTTCTCCGGGTCCTTGCCATAGTCCAGACAATCCCGGATAGCCTCAGCAATCGTTTCGCCTTCGCCCGCATGGCGCTGTAACAAAGTTGTGGTAGCCAAAAATCATTCCTCCTTTCCATGAGAAAGGGGCGGCCCATTCAGACCGCCCCGACTTCGGGCCAGTATGGCCCGAGGCTGCTTAACTTGCCAGAAACCGGTACAGAGCGGATTTGCCTCCGTCCAGCACCCAAAGAAGGGAGCCCGCCGCCGCTTGCAGTCCATACGGCGAAAGAAGGAAGGCAAGAAACAGAAATACAATCCCACCTATGGGCGTCGGCGTGAAAAAGAGAGCGACACCCAGCACCGCCAGGATCACAGAGGCAATCGTCAGCAGGACGGCACAAATATCAAACAGGAACACCAGCAGAGCCGCCAGAAGGGACAACGCCAAAGCAAAGGGAGCAACCAATATTTTCAGCAGTATCTTCATCTTCAAAACCTCCTTTATCTATCCTTCCTACCTCTATTTTATCATGCCTGCCCGGGGACATAAATGTTGCGAAAGATTAGTGAATCCTGTCCCAAACCTTCGGGTCATACTGGCCCGAAGTGGTAAAAAAAGAGCAGGGCGGCAAGCCCCGCAACGGAAGCCTGCCGCCCTCGTCTTACTTTGCCACCAGCTCGGAGAGCTCCCGCAACACCTTTGACACCTCGCCCCACAGCTTTTCATAGTCCCGCTTCAATCCGTCGATTTCCTCCGGGTACACGCCATAGGTATGTGCGTGTATGGCAACCTGATTGAGATTGTTAGAACAGCGCCGTTGCAGAGAGATCAGCTCTTTTACGGGCGCAAGGTCGATGTGCAGGATATACCCATTCAGAGCCATTTTCCGTACATAAGCCCCGGCGTTGGAAATGCCCGCCTCGGCCATCCGCTCATGGATGGCCGCCAGCTCGTCCGGTGTTACCATGACGTGCAGATGGACATTCCGCTTGCGGTTCTCCATCAGCGTTCCAGCTCCCGGCCTTTCCGGCGTTCTTTGGGCTCCTTTACCTTGTCCAGCGGCTTTGCGTCCAGCTCCGGGGGCGTGGGTTGGATGGGCGTGTTGTTGGGTACGCCGTCGATCATGTTGCAGTTCTGCTCCGTGGAGAGCTCGGCGGTTTTCAAGTAGTTGTCTTTTTCGTGCATGGAGATCCTCCTTTATCGTTCCTCATGGGTTTTATGGCTCCGCTTCTGACTGGGCTCCTTCGGGGGGGCCTGTCCTTTGGTTCCGTCTTTGAGCCGGGCGGTAATGGATGGGCGCACCCGGTCAGGATTGCCCGGTGCTGGTTTCAGCTCATAATCCTCCATCTGCTTTTCGGTCAGCGGCTTTGCGTAGGTCAGTTCGCCCCATGCCATCAGCCTGCCGTCTGCCACAGGACGCCGCCTGTCATCATCGTAGTTGACGATGGAAAGAGGCTGGTTATCCGGCGGCTTCGGGTAAGTTCCTATGTCCACGGGCCGCTGGGTGGAATAATAGCGGTAAACGCCCTCCGGTCCCAGCTCGGTATGCTTGACCGCCGCATGGTAAAACTGCTGATAGTCGTCCACCCGGCGGTCAAAGTCCCTCTGCGCCCACGCCTGACTGGTTCCATAGCGGCCCCAGTAGTAATCCCGATGGCCGTTTTCCCCCTCGGTAAACTGCCAGGTCACAAAGGGGCTCGGCGCTCCCGGATTATGCCCCAGCGCAAAGCCGTGTCCGGTTTCAAAGGTGGCAGCTTTCAAAATCACATATCCTTGCACTGTCTCCAAGAGATCCCTCCTTTCTGTGCCTCGGGCCAACATGACCCGAAGTGCTGGATGTTACGAAACAAGAGGGCAGACCGGGGAGGAATGTAATAAGATATTCCCACCCCGGAAACACCCTCAAAAAAGCCCGGAATGTCAAGCCTTTGGAGGCGGCAAATCGTAACAGCCGCCCGGCCTTTTCTCCCGCATTTTCCTCATGCGTTCCCGGCTTTTCCGTCGGTTCCCTTCGGCCTTGCAGGCGTCGGAGCAGTAGGCTTGACGCCCCTCGGGCAAAAATGCCTTTCCGCAGACCGCACAGGCCCGCAGCTCCGGGGAGATGCCTTCCGTTGTCAGCGCCGCTTGAAGCTCCGGGTTAAGGGGCAGGACAGCCTCACGGAAGTAACGGCAGTACGCCCCTGTCCAGCACTTGTGCAGCATATAGCAGGCACAGTCAAGAGGAAGGCACAGGCCGCTTTCCCGGTCATAGTTGGCGCACATCCCCGTGACCAGAGTGCGGATTTTCTTCTTCTCGTCACGGGTCAGCTCCCGAGCGTCCATTTATGACTTCGGGCCACGATGGCCCGAAGGGCGGGGCTCCACGATCAGCGCCCGGAACTTCTTCCGACACTGTTTTTTCTTTCCTTTGCACTCCTTGTAATAACGGCATCCCTTACAAGGGTCGTCATTGTCCCAGCCGGGGTGCGGTACTTCCTTCATCATTCGTTCAAAAGGGCTGCTTGTAAAATTCATTCTCATTCCTCCGTATCTTCCTCCCACGGCGGGGTATCTTCGTCCTCGGGTTCCTCTGCGATCTCCTCCAGCTCCCCGTCCTCATATTCGCAGTAATCATCTTCCAAATCCGGGGCCTCATGCTTCGGCTTGTAAATCTTGAAATAGTAACCAATCCCACCGCCGGCCAGCACCACCGCACCGATCAGGAGCAGAGAGAGAAGGGGGCTGTCCTTTTTCTCCGGCTCGGGTTCCGATACTTCCTCCACCGGTTCGGTGGGCTTTGGCTCTGGCTCCGGGGTCACTTCTTTGGGCGGTTCCTTACCCTGTTCGGCAAGAGGCAGAAGGTCGTCTGTGGTAACGGTATTGAGGAAATAGACGTTCTCGCTGGTTTTCTGTTTGTCGATCACCAGATAAAACACGCTCTCGTCTGCTGTGGTGATGGTGTAGAACTCCTTTTCATCCTCGTCGGTGGCGTTGTCCACCACGGTTCCCGTCCCGTCCGGGGTAAAGGGGTTCTGGGTTTCCGGCTCTGCTTCGGTTTCTGCCGGGGAGGGAGCTGTCTCCAGCTGCGGCTCGCTGCTCTGTGCATAAGCCGGGACTGTAAAGATCAGGCAACACAAAAGGCTGGCAGCCATCGCCGCCAGCCTGCGGTATTTAATTTTCTTCATGGGCTGTGTCCTCCTTTTCGGGTGCCTCCGGCTTCGGGTCAGTATGACCCGAAGCGGTAAGGCTGTTTTTGGGGTCGTTCAAAAAAGCCATAAGCTGGGCGGGCGTCAGTTTGAGGGAGCGCACCGCCTGCACGATCTGGCTGTTTTCTTCCTCCTGTTTCTGCTTTTCCAGCTCCCGGATTTTGGCCTGCCACTCGGCAGCCTTCTCCCGGGCTTTTTCCAGTTCCTTATCGAGCTTGTCGATCTTGTTCATGCAAGGACTCCTTTCCTCTGGCTCACAAACGCCCGAAGGCATAGAAATGTGTCTGCCAGTAGCTTGAATTGATGTTTGCGTATTGGATGGGCGAACCACAATGAAGCATCATCCCGTCGCCCACATAAATCCCCACATGGGACACAGGGCCGGGGCTGTCATAGGTTCCCGTGAAAAAGATAATATCGCCGGGCTTTGCCTCGGAGGGGGAAATGATAGCACACTGGTTGTAAATGCCCTGCGCCGTGGTACGGGGCAGGTTGTGGACGCCGCTGGCCGTGTACACCCAGCAGACAAAGCCCGAACAGTCAAAGGAGGTGGACGGGCTGGAGCCGCCCCACACATAGGACCAGCCGATGTACTTTGTGGCTTCTTCCATGAGCGCCGCAAAAGCCGGGTCATCCAGCGCCTCGCCGGGTATCTCATAGCTGGGGCCGGTATCTTCGCCGCCGTTGTAAATCCCTTCCCACAGATAGGGTTTGTTGCCTTTGAGCTGCTGCATAACGGTGTAGATTTCCCGCTGCTGTTCGTTAAGCCTCGGCAGGATCACGGCGGGCAGCGTCTTGTTTGTGAGGGTCACATTGAGAATGTAATACTCATAGGGGACTTCCTCGGTGGTGGTTTCCCCGGTCTCCGGGTCGGTGCTGGTTTCGGTGCGGTAGCGTATCTCGACTTTCTCCGTCAAGGTCAGCTCATACTGTGCCTCGAAGATCTCCCGCAGTTCGTCCTGCACCTGTTCCCGGAAATACACATGGTACTTTGCCGAGAGATAGGACGCCAGCTCATAGGGGTTATGGCCGATCTCGTCCACGGAATAGCGGTACTCGTCATAGCCGGGATGGGTGCTTTCGATGTTCGCTACCGTCTGCGCCAGCTCGTTTTCCAGTGCCGTGTAGTCCTCGTCCACGCCCAGCAGGTCCGTATCCTCCGAGGCGTAGGAGGTGCCGGATAACGCATTGGCAAGGCCGCTGCCAAGCGTGGGAAAGATAGAGCTTACCGCCGACACAAGAAAACAGAGCAGCAACAGCAGGAGCAGGACCAGCACCGCCACGGGATGACGGGTCACAAACTGCGCCGCCCGACGGGTCGCAGTTCCCGAAGCGGCAGCGGTTTTCTTTGCGGCCTTTGCGCCCTGTTTTGCAGCCGCCTTTGCTTCTTTGGAATACCGGCGTTTCAGTTTCCATTTCTGCTGCACACGGGAAAGCGGATTGCTGGCAAGTTCCGGGTGCTCGGAGGCCATCTTTTGAAAATCCACATTGGCCCGGGCTTTTATGTCCTTCCGTTCCCACTTTGCCACCTTCCGGGCTGGGTGTTCCCGCCAGCGGCGTTTGGCATAGCGGGTCAGTTTCCGGGCTCCGGCCTCTGCGGCCAGCTCGGATTTATGCGCTCCTTCCACGCCCACATTTTCATGTTCGACTTCGTTGATTTTGTTGTGGAGATAAAACCATGCCTCGGTGCGGGCTCCCCGGACAGCTTTCTTTGCAAGCCCCGGTGGCTTCTGCGCCGCCCGTTTCGCCTCGACCTTATCCAGCTTCTCCCGGGCCTTTCCCAGCTTTTCCCCGGCGCGCTCCGCTTTGGCCTGCGCCTTCTGGTACTTGTCCTTTTTGCTCCCGGCCTTCTCGGCGGAGCCTTCCGGCTCCTGCGCCTTTCCGGTATCCTGCGGACCGCCCTTGTCATCCTCCTGCCTCATGCGGTCAGAAGGGCGGGCTTTCCGGCTGTCCTCTTGAAACTTGCCGCTTTTGGACTTCGGGCCATCGTGGCCCGAAGGACTGTCCTGCCCGGTATCCTCGTCCTCAAACCGCAGACGTCGGGATGGTGCGGGGGAAGGTCCTTCCCGTTCAGCCGGTCCGGGGCGATTGCCCCCGGTATCCTCCGTCGGCCCCGGCCTTTGAAAATTCCGTTTGTCCGGTTTCTTTTCGATGATGTATCCCTCCTTTCCAAACCTCGGGCCAGCATGGCCCGAAGTGTGTTATGCCCGGTTCATTTCCTGTTTTTTGTCCTCCGGGCGGGTGGTCATAATGGCGTACAGCTCGGTATTCTGCGGGAAGCGGTCAACAAACGGGATGGTGGTGTTTCCGAAGAACAGCAGCCCTTCGCCGGAATTGGTATGGGTCACATAGGAAAGCTGATGGGGGCTGATCCCAAGCTGTTTGGCTAAAATCTGCCGGTCCCCCTGTGCCTGCGAGAGAAGCACAAGGAAGTCCGAGTTTTCAAAGATGTTCTCAATCTCCGGGCTGGCAAGGAAATCCTTCACGTTCTGCGTTAAGGCGCTGGGTACGCAGCCCTTCTTACGGAGCATTTTCCAGATCGCCACACAGTAGCTTGCCGTCAGCCGGTCACGCAGCAGCACATGGAACTCGTCGAAGTAGCACCATGTAGCGATACCGCGCAGGAAATTCATGGACACCTGCGAATTGACAAGGTCCTGCATAATGAGCATGGCAATCGTCCGAAGCCCGGCCCCCAGCTTTTTCAGATCAAGGCACACAAGGCGGCGGTTCAGGTCCACATTGGTTTCATGGTTGAACACGTTGAGAGAGCCCGACACATAGATTTCAAGGGCTGTTGCCAGCCGTACCGCCTCGCCCTCGGGCTGGGAACAGAGCAGGTCATACAGGGTTTGGAGGGTCGGCATTTTGCTTGTTTCCGGGTTCTGCAAATGCTCCCGGTACATCTGGCGCACACAGCGGTCAATGACGGTCCGTTCCACCGGCTGCAAGCCGTCCTTGCCGCCGACGATTAGTTCCATCAGCGACAGGATAAAGTCGGCTTTCAGCGCCATCGGGTTTTCCTCGTCGAAGCTCAAATCAATGTCCATCGGGTTAATGTGGTGCGGGCTGTCCGGGGCGATCTCGATGACCTGTCCGCCCAGCCGCTTGATAAGGGGCGAGTATTCGCCCATCGGGTCCACCACGATAATCCGGTCACGGGTAGCAAGGAACACATTCACAAGCTCCCGCTTTGCGGCAAAGGATTTGCCGGAACCCGGCACACCGAGGAACAGGCCGTTGGGGTTTTTGAGCTTCTTCCGGTTTGCCATGATGACGTTATGGGAAAGAGCGTTGAGCCCGTAATAGACGGCCTCGCCGTCCATGCGGAGCTCCTGCGTCATAAAGGGAACGAAAATAGCCGTGGAGCTGGTGGTCATGCCGCGCTTGATCTCAATGCCGTTATGGCCCAGCGGAAGGCTGGAAAGAAAACCGTCCTCCTGCTGGAAGTCCAGCCGCTTCAAGGTGCAGTTGTATTTCTGGACGATACCGGACACCGTGAACAGGTCGTTGTCCAGCTCCCGGCGGGTCGGGGCCATGTTTACCACAAGGAAGGTCAGAAGGAACATTCTTTCATTCCGGCTCTGTAAATCTTCCAGAAGGGTCTTTGCGTCGTTGCTGTACGTTACAAGGTCGGGCGGAAGTATGTCCATGTCGTACCCGGATCGGGCGGCCTTCTTTTGTTCCTCCACCTTCATCTTGTCAATGTCGGAGACTTTGGCCTTGATGGATTTTACGGCGGCGGCCTGATCGACAGTCTGGATATGGAGAGTGATGGTCATTTCCGCATCCATTTCCAAAAGCTCCGCCAGCAGCTTGTCCGAGAGCTCCGAGGCCAAAATCTGCAAGTAAGAGGCAGCGCCCCAAGTCGTCCCCACCCGGAACAGTCGGCTGAAACGGAAGTCGAAGCTGTCCGGGGCGATAAAGTCTTTGGTGGAAAGCCCGGTTTTTGGGATCATATTCCATGAAAACCGGAAGGGGGAGCCGCTGCCGGGGTGGAGTTGCCCGTGAAGAAGCTCCAGCCGTTCCAGCCCCGAAAGGGAACGGCACTTGACGCCCAGCTTTTTGAAGTTCCCGCAAATGTCCGCCTCTACACGTTCCAGCCTTGCCCTGGCGGTGGAAAGGTCGTCCACATTCACGCCGAAGGTCAGGAGCTTTGTGCGGACAATGCCGTTGTTGCTTTTGGCGATCTGGTTTTCCAGCATTTCCACATACTCACACCGGACGCTGTTGTAATCATCGTCCTGCATGGGGATGTTCACGCTGTACCGGCTGCCCGGGCGGCTCCGGTGGTTGAGGAAGGAAAGCTGGAACGGAAGGCTGCTGTCAAAGTAGTTGAGGCAGGCGCTCCACCCGTCAAAGATGGCTGCCTGATCTTCGGACTGTGCGAGCTGGTAGTTGATGTCCTCGTATTCAATGGTTTTGGTGTAATAGCGGTCCGCTACCCGGCACACCCCGTCCCGGTACATTTCCCGGTAAGGGAGGGTCTGCTGGGCGGTGGTGGGAATGTTCTTTCCTTTCGTGAACAGGCCGGTAAGGCCCTGCTTTTCAGGCTTTCTGCCTGCGGGCTTTCCGGCCCTTCTGCTGTTTCGCAATCGGCTGCGCCTCCTTTCTGGCGCTAAGCAGCGCATAGAAGTTTTCGGTTTTGTAAGGCCGCACACGGGGATAGAGGAACCGGGTGCGGATGATGTTTTTCAGCACTTTTTCCAGCGGCAGACCGTCTCGTTCATACATAGCCAGAAAGAAGAACGGGAGCATGAGGCCGATCATCAGGAACATGGCGGCACTGTTCCCGATACTGCCACGGGAAAACAGGTAAGCCGGGAGGCCAACCGCCGCCGCACCGGAAAAACAAACAAGCTGGCGCTTCGTCAGATTGAAGGCCAGCTTTGTCTTGATTTTGGAAAGGTCTTTTGGTACTGGCACATAGGCCATTTAAGTACACCTCCTTAACTGCTTCGGGCCAACATGGCCCGAGGTTATCTTGCGGCCTCTTTGGCCGGGGCTGTGCTGCGGGCAGCTTCGACGGCTTCTCGTCCGCTCTGCCTTGCCCGCCAGTATTCGGGGTTATACTGCCGGATGGACTGATTGAGTTTTTCTTCAAACTGTCCTTTGTCCTTAATGCGGTCGGGGATGTTCCACAGTTTTTTGTCCAGCAGCTCCCGGAGCACCACACTTTCCTGTGCGTCCTCCTCATAGCAGATATAGCCCTTATCCTTGAAGCCGCACTTTTTCGCCGCTGGGGAGAGGACGGCGGCCACCTCATTTGCCACCATCGTTCCGCCGTGGCTGGTGGTAGATACCAGAAACACCCCTGGACAGAGGGTTTCACAGCTCTGCACCTCGCCCCACGGGGAGCTTTTCGGTGCATGGAACATTCCGCCCGTCCGGCTCCGGTCCGCCTGCATGAGCGCCGCCTTTTCCAAGATGGCGCGAAGTTCCGGGGAAAAGTAGGCGTATTCCCGAAGGACACGGGCGGCCTCCCCGCCGCAGGCGTTCATCAACAGGGTATAGGCGTCGCTGTCCGCTTTGGTACAGCGGCCCAGCAGTTTTCCGTCGTAATAGCAGGCCGCGTCATAGCCCGTCCGTTTGCGTGGCATGGTTCCCGCCTCCTTTCTGCTTCGGGCCAACATGGCCCGAAATCAACGCTCCGCACCACGGCTGGTCTTTTCCTTTGGGGACCGTTCTGCCTTTGCCTGCTCAGCAGCCGCTTTCCCGGCTTTGAGCTGGTCGCTGATGGACGCACGCCCCACAGAGCCGCGCTCCGCCATCTGTTCCAGCTTTGCCTCATAGGCTTGCAGCACAGCGGTATTGAGCTGTTCCCGGAACTCCTTTGTAACAGGGTAGGCCATATCCCGATAGCCGCCTTTGCCGTCCGGCTGGCTGGGCATCCCCACGAAAAGGCCCTTGCTGCCCTGGACGATTTTCAGATTTTCCACCACAAAGCAGTCATTGAATTTCACGCTGGCAAAGCCCATGAGGTTTTTCACAGGTTCGATGACCCGCACGCTTACATCCAGCTTTATAGGGGCGGCTGGTGTTCCGCCCGCAGTTTTTTCCTGCATGGATTTCTCCTTTCCGCTTCGGGTCATCATGGCCCGAAGTCTCTTAATGGCAGCCGAAGATGGATTTTGCAAGACTGCCTGTTTTGAATAAGGTAAAACACAGCAGCACCGTATATCCCACACAGCCCCAGATCGCCCCGATGGGGTCGCCGTCGGTGGCGATACTCTGGATCAGCACCGCATAGATGGCGACACAGACCAAGATCAACAGACCTTGAAAGCCCACCGCAAAGAGGGAGCGGAAATAGTTCTGCCCCATGTGTCCGGTTTCCCTGTTGGGGACTGTGGCAAACGGGATAGGCGCTAAACTTGTGAGTAAATAAATTTCAATCATACGGCCATATACGATGACGAAAATCACGATGTTTAAGGCAATCATGGTAAGCTGGATCAGGAAGGACTGGAGCCAGAGTCCGAACAGAGGGCCTAACTCCATCGCCTCAAGCTCTGTCCGCAGACTGTCCAGCACATCCGGCGTGATCTCTGTCCCGTTCTGGATAATGCCCGCTGACTGCTGTATCACATGCTGGCTCACATCAAAGACCGCCAGCACGATATTGAAGGTATTCGTCAGGATCATCACAGCCACAAAGGTTTTGAACACCCACTTAAAAAACATCCATGTGTCAACTTCATGGAGGTTGTTGCGTTCTATGAGCATCTGTATCAGTTCATAGGTCATAACAAAAGTGAGGATGACCCCGGCGATTGGCAGAATGGCAGTTTCGGAGATCTGTCGTATCATGGAAAAGACCCCGGCGTTCCAGTCCGCCGGGGTCGTGCCTACCTGTGTGGCGATCTCGCCAACGCTCTGATTGACGTTATCGAAAAGGCCATCCAGATTTCCCATGATACCATCGACGAGCAGACCTTTCAGCCATTCAACGATTGCGTCGATGATAAAGTCCATACATCAGCTCCTTTTCTGGAAAAGGGACAACGGGTGACACTTAGCTGAACAGGCCGGACAGCAGAGGGATAAGCTGAAGGCCGATCAGAACGACACCGCCGCCCGCCATGAGCTGTTTTATCCCCAAATAGGAGTAAAACCTTGCTCGATGGCGGGCGGCGGCGTGTCAGAAACTATATGGAATTGTCTTAAAACCGCCCCGGCGGGAACAGGTCAGCCTTTGACCTGTTCCACCTCCGGGATGGGTTTGAGATTGAAGTGGATTTCGATGGAAATGTGTCGTGTCTTATCGCTGTCGATGTGTTCGTGGACAACGATTTCTTTAATCAGGCGGTTTAGGGTGGCTGCGTCCAGCTCCGTGATGTCGGCATATTCCTGAATGGCGTCCACCCACTGGCGGGCGTCATTCTCGATTTTCGCTGCGTCTGTCAGCTTCTTCCGGGTTTCCCCGGCCCGCGCTTTCAACTCGGCCTGTTCCTTCTGCGTCTTGTCCAGCATGAGATTGAAGTTGGCTTCGCTGATCCGCCCGGCAACCATGTCCTCATAGAGCCGCAGCACCATCTTTTCCAGCACCTCGATCCGTTCCTCGTCCTTGGCAAGAGAACGTTCCAACGCTTCCCGCTGGCCTTTCTGCTCGGCTTCGCAGGTGTCGGTCAGCTTCCCGGCAATGGCCTCCCCATCGGTCAGGGCAGCCTTGGCGCACTCCCGGATTTTGTTCAGGACAAGCCGGTAAAGGGTGTCATATTCCACCCGGTGCTGGGAACAGTGGGTCTTGCCGAACGCCCCATAAGTCTTGCAGGCGTAAATCTGCTGGGGGTGCTTGGCGTGGGTGGTGCGGATGGTCAGGGATTTGCCGCACTCGCCGCATTTGATAAGCCCTGCAAACAGGCTCGTTTCCCCATTCTGCCTTGGGCGCTGGCGGGATTTCAATTTGTCCTGTACAATGGCGAAACTCTTACAGTCGATCAGTGGCTCATGCCGCTGTTCCACCACGATCCAGTCCTGTGGCTTCTTCTCCCCGATGGTGCCGATTTTGAAACGGTAGTCCTTTTTCTGCGACGCGATGGCCCCGGCATAGACTGGGTTCATCAAAATGTCCTTTATCACTGAAAAGTCCCACATATACCGCCCGTTTATCGGGTCTTGCTTCTCCCACTTGGTACGGACATTGCGGATACCGCGCTCCCGGTTCCACCATGTAGGGCAGGGTACTTTCTGCTCCTCCAGCCTGCGCCGGATGAAGTTGGGACCGTGGCCCTCCAGCGCCCACCGGAATATCTGCCGGACAATGGGGGCCGTTTCCTCGTCCACCAGCAGGTGGTTTTTGTCCTCCGGGTCTTTCCGATAGCCGAAGGGGGCCACACAGCCAGTAAATTCGCCCTTCTGTGCTTTCAGCAGGTAGGAAGAATGTACCTTCTTGGAAATATCCTTGCTGTACATCTCATTCAGGATATTTTTGAACGGCGCAATGTCGTTGTTCTCCCGCAAGGTGTCGATCCCGTCATTCATGGCGATGTAGCGCACACCGTTCCGGGGGAAGAAGTCCTCAATGAGATAGCCTGTCTGCAAGTAGTTCCGGCCCAGCCGGGAGAGGTCTTTGGTCTGTCTCTTATACACATCTGACGCTGCCGACGAACTCTAGGG
>OWIX01000178.1_pt1 | contig 42814 bp, 70 predicted proteins | sample 1732851 | NCBI WGS metagenome assembly OWIX01 (sample SAMN05065761, study PRJEB22554) | human gut metagenome | biome: ENVO:2100002; feature: ENVO:00000062; material: ENVO:00002003 | host: Homo sapiens | place: USA
CTCCGCGTCCACCAACACGGGCGACTACTCCGCGTCCACCAACACGGGCTACCGCTCCAAAGCAGATGTATCGGGAAAAGGAAGCGTTGCTGCTGCGCTCGGCATTGATAGTAAAGCTAAAGGCGCTTTAGGATGCTGGATTGTGCTTGCAGAATGGGCGCAAGATGATGAATACAACTGGCATCGTACAGATGTGCAGTGTTTTAAGGTTGACGGCGAAAACATCAAGCCTGACACCTGGTACAAGCTGAAAAACGGCGACCTTGTGGAGGCATCCGAATGATCAGCTTTTGGGGGCATCGAGATAACCCGTTCCCGCCGGATGAAGAGCTGCCTGTTGGCTGCGGCGCGGCTGACGAATACGGCCACCCCATTATGTGCGAGGATTGCATTTGGGGCGAAACTTGCATTGATAGCACAATAAGGGAGGATAACGATGGAACTGAAGAACTATAGCATTGAAGCCACAGGAAGCCTTTACTGCTCGGAAAACTTTGCAACCATCTGTGTTGATGGGCAAACCTATGGCATTGAAAAACTAATCTACGAGATGATGAAAAGCCTGAAAAAGGAAGAAAATCTCGGAATTGAAACGTGCGGAACACTGAACATCACGTTCACCAGAGAGGCTGAAAAGTTGACTGTGAACGGGATTGTGACAAAGGAGGAAAAGGCATGAGCGTGTTTGAATCACTTTCTAAGATTCAATCTGAATTGAAAGCACCCAAGAACCTTTACAACTCTTTCGGAAAGTATAAATACCGGAACGCGGAAAGCATTCTTGAAGCGGCAAAACCTCTCTGTGCAAAATATGGCTGCACGCTGACCGTTATGGACGATATTGTACTTATCGGAAGCCGCTATTACATCAAGGCCATTGCCACAGTAACGGACAAAGAGGGAAACTCAACCAGTACCACAGCTTTTGCCCGCGAGGATGAAACCAAAAAAGGTATGGACGGCGCACAGATTACCGGTACAGCATCCAGCTATGCCAGAAAATATGCGTTGAATGGCCTGTTTTGCATTGATGACACAAAAGACCCTGACAGTGATGAATACCACAAGCAGACGAGCGCAAACGTAGCACCAGAACAGCCAACCAAAGGCGATATTCAGTCCAGCGAGGCCGAAGCAAGCGAATATGTCAAAGCCCGCGCTACACTAACAGCTGCAATTACCGAGTATTGCGCCAAATCAAAACATACACGAAATGAAGTCCTAGACGCTTTGAAAGCCGTTCCCGGCGGGACAATGAAAACGTTGGACGGCTGCAATGCGCTGATTGCACAGATTCAGGAGTGGAGCAAATGAGCCATACAATCAACATCGCGGATGCTACCTTGATGGGTGAGATTCTGATGCTTCGTCTTAAAAGCAAGCCGGACATGGAAGAAGCGCAGAACTTTGCGAACGAAGTCAAATCCGGCCCCGGCAAGCTGTTTGCAGGTGTTTTTGGCGAGGTACGGAAAAAGCGCAGCCTGACATCAAACGCTTATGCGTGGACATTGCTTAATCAGCTTGCAGAAAAGCTTAAAAAGCCTGCTGTTGAGATTTACCGCGATCTTGTGCGGGATGTTGCAGGTGCAAGCGATATCGTCACTATCAAGCAAGAAGCAGCCGAAACGTTTAAGCGCGGCTGGGAAAGCCAGGGCCAGGGCTGGCAAGTTATTTTGCTGGATACGATGCCCACCCCAAACGGAACGTTCTGCACTCTGCAATGCTGGTATGGTTCCAGCGTCTATGACAGTAAGCAGATGCACCGCTTGTTGGAACTGATTGTGCAGGAATGCCAGCAGCAGGGAATCCCCACGATGACACCGGACGAAATCGCGAAGCTGAAAGGACTGACCGGCGAATGAAAAACGAATTTGGCGTTGCGCTTGATTCCAACGGCTATGCACCATCCATCATGCCAAACAAGAAAGACATGTTCGGCCACCCACAGTGTTATTGCTGCCTTAACGGCCACGCTTTGGTACGGCATGAAGTGCTCTACGGCCAGAACCGGACAAAAAGCAAATCACTTGGCCTGTGGATTTTGGTTTGCCCGGATTGCCACAGATGGATTCACGGCGAAAAGCAGTGCTGGCCCGAGATGGAAGGGCTGGATGCTGGGATGCGGCTTGAACTCAAGATGACCGCACAGCGCATGGCAATGATTGATTACAGCTGGACAAAGGAAGAGTTTGCCCGGCGGTTTGGAAAGAATTATTTGGAGGATTAAAGACATGTTGAATGTAGTTGCACTTATGGGAAGACTGGTTGCTGACCCTCAGCTGCGCCAGACTACAACAGGTAAAAATGTTGCATCGTTCCGCGTTGCGGTAGACCGGGGACGCAAGGATGCCAACGGCCAGAATCAGGCAGATTTTTTTGACATCGTTGCCTGGGACAAGAGCGCAGAATTTATCTGCCGCTATTTCCAGAAAGGTTCTATGATTGCCGTTGAGGGACGTTTGCAGAGCCGGAATTATCAAGACAAGAACGGCAGCAACCGCACGGCCATAGAGGTGGTTACTAGCAACGTTTCGTTTGCAGGCAATAAAGAACCCGCCCAAAGTCAGAACGTGGCTAATAGGGCCGTTTCTGCGCCTGTGGCGGCAAACAATGATTACGAGCCGATTGAAGATGACGGTGATCTCCCTTTTGATTTTTGAGCGAAAGGCAGGTGATGAAATTGAGTTTTGTACATGGGACGCAGTGGACGGACGATATGGTACAAGCACAGGAGTTTTGAAAAATGGCAAACGAAGGGTACATCAAGCTGTACCGCCGCATGATGAAATGGGGGTGGTACACAGACACTCCAACAAAATGTGTGTTCCTGCATCTGCTATTTCTGGCCTGCTATGAACCCTGTTATTACAAGGGGGTTCACTTGGAAACCGGACAGGCAGTTGCATCTATCCGCCAAATTTCAACAGATACCGGCATATCTGTTCAATCTGTGCGCACTGCTTTATGTCATCTAAAATCAACACAAGAAATAACACAGTGTGAGCACGGAAAATTTAGCGTGTTTACGGTGAATAATTACAGTGATTACCAATGCGCTAACACAGAATCTAACAAACAGGTAACACAGAACCAACACAGTGCTAACACAGACCCTTATATAAAGAATAATAAAGAAGTTAAGAATACCCCCTATACCCCCCAAGGGGATGATGCGGTTGTTCCTCGATTTGACACCTTCTGGTCAGCCTATCCCAAGAAGACAGGCAAGGCAGATGCACGCAAGAAATTTGAGAAGCTTGTTACTGACGAATCTACCTTGTCCGCAATCCTGAAAAGCCTTGAGTATCTCAAGACCACAGAACAGTGGCAGAAAGATAGCGGCAAGTATATTCCGTATCCTGCTACCTGGCTGAATCATAAACGCTGGGAAGACGAAACAGCGCAGCCGCCTGCTGAACCCCGCAAGTCTGGAGACCTGATTCCAATCTATGACCGGGAATACACACGGGAAGATCTGATTAACGGCGTTGTTCCCAAACTCATTGGGTGGAAGGAGGCAGGCAAATGAATACAGCTGTTGCGGAAAAAGCCGTTATTGGCATCATGCTGATAGAGCCTGACCGGCAAAGCGAAGCGTTCAAAAGCCTGACAGCGCAGATGTTCAGCATCAAAGACCTGGGAGATATCTTCCTGCTTTGCAAGGAGCTTGATCGCAGAGGGGAACGGGCGGATGCAGTATCGATAATATCACGCTGCAAAGAAAACATCAAGGCGATTGCTTACGAATGCGCCCAGACAGTTCCATCGGTGAGCGGGTTCAACACCTACATCAACTGTGTCCTGGATGGATACCGGAAGCGGCTGATGATTGCCAAGATGGGCGAACTTGTGGCATCGGATGCAGACGCGGATGAAATGTTCGGCGCGGTTGCAGCCATGATGGAAAAGCAGCAGCACATCATGGAGCACCAGCGCCAGCGCAGCGCAAAGGACTTTGCTGATGGCATAGAGGACTTCCTGCAATGGCTGAAAAAACCGAATGACAACATCCAAACGGGTTTTGGAACGCTGGATAAGCTGACCGGAGGACTTGTACGAAGCGGCGTAACAGTGATTGCTGCCCGGCCCGGCAAAGGCAAATCAACACTGGCCCTGCAAATGGCGGCGCAGATATCGCAAACCTGCCTGACGCTGTACCAGTCAATGGAAATGAGCCGGGAACAGCTTTACACAGCAATCTTTTCCCGATGGGAACAGATCGACAGCATCCGCATCACAAATCATGCGCTGACCGAAGAGGAAGAAAGCAAGATTGCAGAGGATGCAGAAATCCTGAAAAGGCGGTACAAGCTGATTCTGGATGATTCCAGCCTGACCAGCCTTGCAGACGTTGAACTGACCATCAAGGAGCGAAAACCGGAAGTGGTTGTCATTGACCATCTGGGACTTGTGGCACCACCAAACGCCAAAGAAAAGCGCAATGACGAATTAGCGGCCCTTACACGGGGATTAAAGCAGCTGGCAATGAAATATCATATCTGCATCATTGAGCTTGTACAGGCTGCGAGAGCCGCCGACACGGGACTTATCAAGATGTCCGACATGTTCGGCTCCGCCACCATTGAACACGATGCAGACATGATTCTTGCCATTAACCCGGAACACTACACCAAATTGCGAGAACAGCGGGAAGAAGACCCGCCAAGCGAAAGCGATGCCGTGATTGAGATCGTCAAGAACAGGCACGGCGCTTGCGGACAGCTTGATTTTGCGTGGGTGAAGCCGTTTCATCTATTTTGTGAGGTGACAAACATTGACTAACCGAGAAATGTACATGCAGCTTGCACAGACTTGCACAGAAAAAACGATTGAACTTGACCGGGAAATGGAAAAATACAGCGAGAAGTTGATAAAGTGCGCTTATGACGCAGCACAATGGAAGCTGAAAGCAGCGGAATTCAAGGCAAAGGCACGGGAGGAAGACATGTGATCTATAAGTACACCATCCCGCTGCCGCCAGTCACGAAAAAGAACTCACAACGCATTTTGGTGAATCGAAAAACGGGAATGCCGTTCATAGCCCCTAGCAGCGCCTATAAGCGCTACGAAGAGCAAGCTATATACTTTCTTACCCCAAAGCCGAAAACCCCGCTGGCGGGGCGCTGTCGCGTTGTGACAGTGTTCTACATGAAAACCAGAAGAAAATGTGACGTATCGAACTGCTTGGAAGCTGCCCATGACCTACTTGTGAAAGGCAGAATCCTTGCGGATGATAATTACACGATCATCGAATCGGTTGACGGAAGCCGGGTGAAGTACGACAAAGACAATCCGCGAACTGAAATAACGATTGAGGAATTGGAGGAATAATAAATGCCGGAAACGAAAAAGAAGGTTGTTCCACTATCTGAAAGAGAAACGATTATTACATATAACGATGCAGAGAAAACCGCCAACGTGTACACGATGAACCGGAAACTATCACGTAAACTTTTGGCTATGGCGTAGGAATACCCAAGTTTGGTGAAATTCGTGCGCAAATACCCGGATAGCGCAGTCGAATACGAGCTGCCCAAGAAAAGTATCACCGTGAGCAAACCGCGCGTAAAACGCGTTATAAACGTGCCTGAAACACCCAACTATGGGAAAGAGAAATTAGAAAAGCAATCATTTGTGAACTGTATGGAAGCATGGAAAGGTGGAAACATGGAAAGTGAGTGAAATGACATACAAAGTTCTTGTTGCCTGTGAAGAATCCCAGACCGTTTGCAAGGCATTCCGTGCCAGAGGATTTGAAGCATACAGCTGCGATATTCAGGAACCGTCTGGCGGACACCCGGAATGGCACATCTTGGGCGATGCCCTGAAAGCTATTGAGGGGGGGGCAAGTCGTAACAATGGACGGCAAAACGCACGATATTGGAAAATGGGATTTGCTTATTGCACACCCACCTTGCACATATCTTAGCAATGTTGCAACGCGTAGTTTTTCTTTGCGGTGCACAGCGCCAGAAAAGGTGGTTGCACGGTGGGTTGAGCGGGCAAAAGGTGCTGTATTTTTTATGCGATTTCTTACAGGGAACGCGAAACGGATTGCGATCGAAAATCCCATAGGATTTATGAACACGGCGTATCGAAAACCAGACCAAACGATTCACCCATATATGTTCGCAAAATCTACAGAAGATACAGAAAATTACGTTACAAAAGCAACATCGCTTTGGCTGGTTAATCTTCCAGTGCTACATGGAACAGGGCTTCCAAAGCCTGACAACGCAGTATTGTTTGGCAAGCTGCCGAGCGGAAAGGCGCGGACGTGGGAAGATACTATCAGCCGTTCGGGAAAAGTCAGAAGCAAAACTTTTCCTGGCATCGCTGAAGCAATGGCCGAACAATGGGGAAATTACATCAGGAACGGAGAATAAAAAATGACCGGAACACTATCCGCCCCATGCGAGCACTGCCCGGAACGCCACACGCTATGTCACAGCACTTGTGGAAAGTATCTGGCATACCGCGCCAAGATGGATGATATCAGCAAGCAGCGCATGCAGGCGCAGGCGTTGAACGAAGCGGATGTGCTCAGGGGAGACAAAATCCGGCGGGATGTGAGGAATCACGGCCTGCCGGGCCACAGGAGGAGATAACATGAAAGCCAAAATACAGCTTCCGGCTTGTTACAAGAAAGAAGCGGAAGCTTATATTGCAAAGCTTGAAGCTGAATCAATCGCAAGGGTGCATGAGGAAGTGATGAAAGAACGGCAGGATATTGCTTTGAGATCACTGTATTTATGCCTGCTGGCCTGCTACCAGGTGGGACTGAAGCCGTCCACGCTAGTCAAAATCCAGAATGCCATGAGCGGCCCTGTCACGGAAAAGTATTCCAGCTACCGCGTTGACCAGCTGGCCGACACATGGGCGCAGGTTACGCTACAAAACATCGGGGTTGATGTGGATGAAACGGGGGAACAATTATGAGCTTTGAAACGCCTGAAAATATGGATAAACGTTGCAGCGCTTGCCGATGGAATGAACAGTTCAATAGTGTGTGCTGCAACGCCGACAGCCCGCATTGCGCCGACTTTTGGGATGACGGATGCGATGAATGGGAAGGAGGGCCGAATGACTTTGTTCAAGAAGTTGGCTGGTAAAGCATCCGCGCTGCTGAATGCAAGCGGTATTTGCTCTAATAACTGCATTGATGGCCATTGCAGCGGGTGCGGCGAATGCTGCGCTGATCTTCTCCCGCTCACGAAAGGCGAAATTAAACGGCTGCGAGATTATGCCAGAAAGCACCACTTGCAGGAAAATAAGCGCTCTTTTTTGGAAACAAAGGGCGGGCCGGATTTAAGCTGCCCATTCCGCAATGAGCACACAAAACAGTGCGATGTTTACTCTGTGCGGCCTTTGATTTGCAAAGAGTATATCTGTTCCCGGCTTTTCCAGAAGCCGATTGCTCAAACCGGTCTTACGAAAGAGAAGCGGGACATTCACTCATTGCGATGGGAGGTTTTCAAGAACCCGGAATGTGAAAATCTGCTGAAAGAAGCGCAAAAGGCCGCAATGAAAAGAAGGTGAAAAACATGTGTGAAACCAAGCCTAAAATTTACTATTAGCTTATGGATGAGGAGTAATCGCAATGGGACTTGATATTACAGTCTGCCGCTGCCATACGGAAAAATGCCCGCACTGCGGCAAGCCAATCAGAGATACAATCCGCGACCAGGTAGATTCTTGTGGCCGTGTCTGGGAAGAGTATCCCGAAAAAATCGGCTATTATGTGCCCTATGAAATACGAGATAAAGAGCCGGAACGCGATTTTTACGGAAAAGACATGACACTAACCGCTCAACATGCGAAACAGCTTGCTGCGTTTGCCAAAGCACACGAACTATACAACTGGGCAAGCATTGTGGCGCTTGTAGATCGCGCCATAGAAAACGGAGATTTTGTAGTTATCGATGCAGATTGGTAAGGAGTTAGACTATGGACGCAGTTGAATTTTTCAAGACGGCAAACAGATTATGCAAAAATCGAAGCTGCAGGGAATGTCCTGTTTGTAAAGATGGCGAGTGCATGGTCATGCACACGCTTAGGCGCGGCGACAATTTAGTTAAAAGCATTGAAGAAACAATTTCAAAAGTCGAGCAATGGGCGAAAGACAACCCCATCAAGACCCGCAATACCCGCCAGAGTGAGTTTTTGAAGATGTTTCCGAATGCACCAATAGATGAAGATAATGGAATTTTGTGTATTAGACCTTGCGACGTTGATGAAAGCATTGAATGCACAAATGAAAAAGGATGCGATGGCTGCAGTCGCAAATACTGGCTCACGGAGGTAACCGACAATGAAAATTAAACTCAAGCGTTGCCCATTCTGCGGTTCTACAGCCGGGTTATATGAAAGCTATGACGGTATGTATGTAGTGCAGTGCAACTACTGCAGCATCGGAACTATCCACATGAAAAACAAGCAGGACGCAATTGAGTTGTGGAATCGCAGAACGGAGGTGACCGACAATGACTAACATCACAACCATGCGATCCGGCGAACACTTCATGTTCAAAAATTGCGAGTGGGTATGCCTTGACCCGAACCACCCTGACGGCGGTGTGCTGGCTATTATGGCTGAACCGTGGGCAAAAGATGTAAAATTCTGCCCAGACGAACAGTATGTCGATGAAAAAGGAAACTGGAATAACTACCGAACCAGTAATGTGCGTGGAATTCTATCTGATATGGAGAACGCTGTTTTTGAGAAAAATAGTCTGCTGTCACATACCGTTGAACTTGTTGCCGACAACGGCGATCGCGCCTATGGAACAGTGAAAGACACCGTTTTTATCCTGACCTGTGACGAGTACCGCAAGTACCGTGACTACATCCCGCATTACGATAGCTGGATTTGGACTGCCACACCGTGGTATTGCGGTGACGAGGATTCCGACACTGGATGCGCGGCCATAGTTCGCTCTGTGGATATTAGTAGTCGGTTTGGCTGCGTTGGTGCGTGCATCAATGGTGCTGTCGCCCCGGCTTGTGTTCTCAATCCAAAATTTCTCAATCTGCGCCAGAACATGGCGTATGTAGAGGAGGTATCAGAATGAGCACAACAATAGGCTGCCCGATTCCGGGCGCAAGTCAGCCGAAAGAACAGCCCAAAACGATAGTAGAAAGAATCGGTGAGCCTGCATTTCTTGAACAGCTCGCAGAAGAGTGTTCGGAACTTGCGCAAGCAGCGTTGAAATCCGCGCGGAAGTATCGCGGCGAAAACCCAACGCCTAAAACCATTGACGAATGCTATGATGCTTTGCGTGAGCGAATATCTTGATTGTAAAGGGCCTGATTATCTTGATCGCGTCATGCTGATAAAATTCAAAAAGTATGAGCGCTGGGAACGGCGATTGGAGGAGGATGGCAAATGAACAATATAATAAAAATCGTTGATTATTCTGGGATGGATGATGTTATTAAACATCCCAAACAACACAGAGGGTTGTATCTGTCGCTGGAGCACGGGACACTTGGGATTACTTTGCTAGCTTGCGACAATAGCAAATCTGATGCCCAGTGCTGCTTGGAATTTGACAGCGTGCAAGATGCTATCAAGTGGTTGCGGAGGGAAGAATGAACCAAACATTTTTTGACCCAGTAAACAGCAAGTGCATTTCTTTTGACGGCGTGCCGAAGATTTCAGATTTTGGTGATGAGAATGACCTGATTCGACGCGGTGATGCGCTGAAAGCAATCAGGAAAGCATGTATCAGTGCGCATTTACCGTTCGATTCCGCCACGCCGGAAGGAAAGCGAGTAATGGAAGCTCTATATGCGGTATGGAAAGTGAAAAAGAGAGGAAAAGAGGCATGACAGTATTTGACGCAAACTACATCTACACAATCAAATGCCTTGCTCTGATCTTCGTTGCAGCGCCGGGAGCGATGCTTATCGGCGCATTGCTGATCTACCTGTTTGCACTGTGCTGCAAACAGATTTCAGGACTTTGGAGGGAGCAGAAATGAACATTTTCCTTTCGATTCTTGGCACCGCGATTGTCACAATTTTGATTGCGGGAGCCTATTCCATCGGCGTGTCCGTTGGCAGAGCTGCGGCTGAGGAAGATAACCAAGAGCCGGTAATTTACATGGATCACACGCACGGGGGCGAATAAATGGTTAAGATTTGCACTGAATGTAAAAAGGAATTTGAGGGAAGCGCAAAAGCCCGACTTTGCCCGGAATGCAAGAAAAAGCATCATGAAGCTGCTGTTGCACTGCAAAACGCAAGGCGCAATGAGCAATCGCTTGTCAAATGTGAATGGTGCGGGAGGGTTTTTGCCAGAAAAAAGAACGAAAAGAAGTGTGAAGCATGCCGAAAAGAAGGAAGATATGGCAGCCCGCAGATGGCGGCACACAGCAAAAGAGAGCCGCCTAAAGTGAGTATTAACGCCGTTCTCAAGATTGCCGATAAAGATGGCACGACTTACGGAAAAGCGGTTCTGGCACACAAAATTTAAGGAGGAACATATGAAAAGTATTGGCAACGCGCTTGCACTGACTGCGACTTTGGCATTCATCGCCTATATGGTGCGTTCTACTGGCAGCGGAATTTGGGCATGGATGATTTTACCGTGCTTCTCGTTTGCTGCACTTGGGATTGCTGATTAAGGAGGGAACAAATGGAAAATAACTGCTGCAAAAGCTGCAATACTGTGCACAAACAGGTTGCTGTTGTGCTGGATGACGGCGCATACATGCCGGAATACGCACATTTTGGATGGGATGCAGGTGCAGACCTGAAAAGCCCTGTTGATGTGATGATTCCGGCGAACGGGAGCGCTGTAATTGATACCGGCGTGCACATTGACATCCCGAAGGGCTATGCGGGGTTTCTGAAAAGCAAATCCGGCCTGAATGTTAAGCATGATCTGACAAACGAAGGTGTGATCGATGCAGGATATACCGGGAGCATCTGCGTAAAGCTTTATAATCACGGAAAAACGGATTATAAAGTCAATTCTGGGGATAAAATTTCCCAAATCGTGTTTATCAAGGTGGAATCTTACGACTTTTACCCGTGCAGCAAGATGCCGGATCGGGAACGCGGCAACGCAGGATTTGGTAGCACCGGAAAATAAAAAACTTGCATATTAGCGCATAATATGCTATAATATCAATAAGAAATAGCGTGCCAAGTGCTTAATTGCCAAGTGCCAGTTGAACTTGAAAGTTCGGCTGGCACTTTTGCTATATGGAGGACACATGAAACTATACTGCGCAGACTGCATGGACATCTTGAAGGGGATACCAGAAGGCAGTATAGACATGATTTTGTGCGACCTGCCCTATGGTACAACGCGGAACAAATGGGATGTCATCATCCCGCTGGAGCCGCTATGGGCGCAATACAGGCGCATAATCAAAAGCAATGGCGTTATAGCACTGCACAGCGATATGCCATTTACAGCGGCCCTTGTAAGCGCTGGGAAAAACTTGTATCGGTATGAGCTGATATGGGTAAAGGAAAACGGTAGCGACTTTCTGAACGCAAACCGCAAGCCCCTGAAAGCGCATGAAAGCATCCAGATATTCTATAAGCACCAGCCGACCTATAACAAGCAATATGTGGACGGAAAGCCCTATAAGAGGGGGGGGGCAAAGGCGAAAGGCTTCCCAAAACTGGGGAAAGTTTCGTGACGGCATCTTAACAGACTGTAGTGACGGCAAGCGGAACCCCACAACAATCCTGAAATTCCCAAGGGAAAAGGGATTGCACCCCACCCAAAAGCCTGTAAAGCTGGAAGAATGGCTGATTAAGACGTACACAAACTCAGGCGAGACGGTGTTAGACAACTGCATGGGTAGCGGAACAACCGGAGTAGCCTGTATCAACACAAATAGAGACTTCATCGGGATAGAGAAGAACCCCGACTATTATAAAACGGCCATAAGCCGGATAAAGGAGGCACAGGACAATGGGAAGCAGGGCGACCAAAAGAAACAGCCCGATCATGATTGATAATGACCCTGATAATGTGCCGGAAGGGAATCAAAGGCGCATTGAATTTTTGCTTGTGATATCCCAGCTTCCCAAAATAAGCACAAACGACCTGCCAGCCCTCAGAAAACGCTTTTATGACTATCTTGATCTATGTGTCAAGTATAACATGAAGGTGGGCAACATGGCGGCGTATGCTGCTATGGGAGTGGATAGAGACACTGTAAACGGCTGGGAAAGCGGAAAAAGGCGTAGCTCGCAAAAGGAATACCAGGAATTCGCGCGAGAAATAAAGCGTGTATGCGGCATGTACCGGGAAATGCTGATGCAGGATGGCGCAATCAACCCGGTAACAGGGCTATTCTGGCAGAAAAACTATGACGGACTGCAAGACCAGCAAGAAATCATTACCGCAACAAAAGACCCGTTAGGCGAAAACATGTCCCGCAAGGAAATAGAAGACAGATTCAGCGCTGACTTTGTAGAGATAGACGACTTTAAGGAAGTCAAAGAGCCGGAGCAACTGATAGAACCGGTTCAAACAAAGCCACGCAGGGAAAAGAAACAAGCGAAAGAAACCGAATAAACGAAAACAGAGCATCTAGCAGCATATAAACAAACTGCTGGGTGCGCTTTTATTATGCCTATACTCGCGCTTTAATACCACAGTAAAACCTTAAAAGCAGATAGAAAATGCCCGACAATAGCAGTTAATAACCTTAAAAAGAGGGGGTTAAGCCCAAAAAGAGGGGAGATTAACCCCCAAAAGAGGGCTTAAGCCAAAAAAGAGTGGGGATTAACCCCAAAAAGAGGGGAAAATAAATCAGGGAATAACGTGAACGACTTGCCGTCATCATCAAAAAAGACCCATCGACACGAATAATTATCCCTACTCCAAAACCATCTCTTGAAACAAATCTCCATGTGAAATGGTCAAAAACACGGGGATTATACCAAAACGATGCAACAAAAATACATAATAAGAGAAAATCACCCGACTTTTAGACCAATTCGACTTTGAACCCGTTCGACTTTATCATCCACAAACCCCTGAACTCTGTCCGACTTTGGCTGGAGTACCCTTGCTTGCAACAATAATACATGCTGAATGAGCAAAAATACGGGGTATATACCTGAATCATGAAACAAAAGTGCATAATTCAAACCCAATTCGACTTTGCCGGAGATTTTTTCGCGCAAAATCATTCGACTTTCAGGCAGGGGATGCCCCTTCGACTTTGGGAGCGTTTCGACTTTGGTTCGACTTTCAAACCCGTTCGACTTTGGCAGCGGGATGCAGACTGGCGCACCCTGACCGCAGCACCTTCCGGCCCGGAGGATGCTCCCCAGGACGGCCCACAGCTGGGCAAAATGTGCCTTTTGGGTGCATATTTCGCTAAATAATGATTTAGCGAACATAAGATTGACGCTGTATCGTGCATTAAATTTTGAAAGCTGCCAAAAAGCACAAAAGTGCATAAAAAAGCGCCTCCGGGGATGCCGGAAGCGCTGAAATTCATTCGACTTTCAAACCGATTCGACTTTCGTTCGACTTTGCCCGCAAGGTTACAGATGGGGCATGCAGTTCCCGGCGGGTGATCTGGCGGGGCGTTATTTGCTTGCATCGCGCTCCCGCCGCTCTTGGCATGCCTGCAAGATATAGGCTTGCAGGCTCTGCCCGGCGGCGGCTGCATCCGCGCGGATCTGTGCGCCCTCCGGCTTATCGGGACGTATCATTATATTATCACGCGCCTTATTATATTTAACGCTGGCCCGCGTGTGGGCCTCTGTAACTGCCATGAGATCACCTCCGTGCTCTCATTATACCATAATATGTTATAACCGTAAACGTACAAATACAACCACAAAAACACCGTTAACGTTGTGCAAAATGTCAATAGACAATAACCGTTAACGGTGATATGATATAGACAACAAAAGAAAACAGCCCACAGGGCAGGAGGTAACAAAGATGAAAATCACAGACGGCAAGCGCACGGTGGAAATCAACATCATGACATGGAACGGCACCGGGTACGGTCCGGACTGGGCGGGAGAGTATTTCAACGCGGGCGCGCTTCCGTACGATGAGGAGAATGATGCCTACACGGTGCAAGATGTACAGTATTGCATCAACATGGCAGAGGGCACCGGGGAAGAGGGCGCACGGTGCAAGTATAACGATGATGGGGAGCTTGTGCCAGATGATGATATAGAGGTATTTGTAACCGAGCTATAACCAGCAAGCCGGACACTCTAGCAGGGTTGCACCGTAAAGCAGCCCAGCCCCACTACCAAAGCAAAAACAATATAAAGGAGCGTATAAAAATGAAAAAACTGTATTTTGAAGGCGCGGGCATGTTTGGGTGCCGCGACACTGCCGAAGAGCTGCGCGGGAACTGCCGTCTCCGCACTATGTTTCATGATGACAAGGGCCGCGCGGTGTACCTGGAGATCGGGAGCGGAATGAACAAGACCGCCGGGCGGCTGTATGTAGACAGCTGCCATTATATTGGCAAGGATGATTACAACCTGCGGCGGCTCCCTGTAGAGCGTGACAGCAAGCAGCGCGAGTACACCCCGGCGGGCATTCTGGAGTTGCTGGATGAGATCGGGGCACACTTTGACGCGGTGGAGGTTCTGCCCAACCTGGCAGGGTATCGGGTTTTTGCGGATGGGTTCCACAGCGGAGACACCGAAGCCGAGTACATGCGCGGGGATACATTCGCACCGGACTTGGCAGAGATCGCCCGCCGTGAAGCCGTGTACAATGATCTATGCGATGCAGAGCGAGCCGCCGGGGTCAAGTGGCCTTGTGTTAGCCTGTGGCCCTTGCAGGATCGCCCGAACGTGTGCCGGTATCATCTGCCGCGCACCGGAGAGCATGGCGAGATCATCCCGGCGGAGTATCTGGCAGGCAAGCAATAACAACCCGCAAGGCCGACGCATAACGCGCCGCCGGTGCAAGCCCGGCCACCCTGCAAGGGGCGGGCGCTCATGGGTAACAAACACGATCACAAGCCCGGCACAAACTTACAACGCGCACCCATCGCCAACAATGGCCGCCAGCCCGCCGGGGCGCTGGCATAAGTCCAACGGGAGCCGGTGCACCTCCCCACAAAACAGATTGCACCCGCCAGCCCCACGAGAGAGGGCAGGAAAACAACATACAGATAAGGGAGTTATAACATGGTCTATCAAGCTAATAAGCGCCAGTTCGGGGCGCTGGAAGGCCTTGCACACTGGTGTGCCGAGTATTATTATACTCTTGAGAGGTTCGGCGCGGATGATGCCGAGATGCCCGCGATCCGCAAGGATATGTCTTTTTGCATGGATCGGTGCGATGCGCTGGGCGTGCCGTACTGGGCGCAAAACGCCGCCCTTGCATGGGCCGAGAACTGGAGGGCCACAAAAGCGGAGTATTTTGATACCGCGATGGCCCGGAGAGGGATCACCTGCAGCGGGGCCGCAGGCTGATTGTTTGCCCGGAGCTATTGCAATAGCGCGGGCTATGGCGTAAAATATAGCTGCAGGGGGTGTTTTATATGCTGGTTGTATTGTTCTTGTTAGCCTCTCCGTTTATCATTATTTTTGGCGTGATGCGCCATTTTTAAGCAATATAGCGGATCGCCTGGGCCGTATGGCCTGGGCGCTTTTTTATTGTCTCCGGGTAGGGTGCTCCGGTATGCCCTGCATTTTTTGTACATGATCGGCGGGGTATACCGGAGGGGGATTTTAGCAGGGAGAAGGGCGCGGGGTTAGTCCCCCCAATCCCGAAAAAATAAAAAAGTCCCATAAAAGTTTGCGTTCCCATACTTTTTGAGCTAAAATTAAAGGCGGGAATAGAACTGAAACGAATAGAATAATATTCCTGCCTGCCGTTTTTGGTGTCGACACACCAAAGGCGGCTTTTTTTGTTTGGATTCTTCCTGAATTTTTCAAAAAACAAAAAAGGCCGAAAATCAACGATAAACAGTTTGTCTGTGACGGAAAACAATGCTATAATAATAAAAATAGTGCCAAGTGCCCTGTGCCAAGTGCCTTTTCTCAATTTTGAGGGAGGGCGCTTTTTTATTTTGAAAATTTTTGAAATTGCAAAAAAGAGCACAATGCGAGCCAAGACAGCGGACGAAGCAGTTTATGCGTTTGCTGCGATCCGGGAACTGGAAAAAGAAAACTTCAAGCAGGCGCACAAGCTGAGTGTGGATTTGCATAATAAGCTGGGTACGCTGCCGCGCTGCAATGACCTGATTGAGCTGAACCGGAATCTGCTGCTGTTCAATGCTCCGTATAACTTTGATTCCTTTTGCCAGTATATTGAACTTGACCGTGACCCCAAAAGCCGGTTTTATATGCCGCGCCGAAAACAGCTGATTCGGATGGTAAACACCCTGCAAAAACTGGAAGATGGGGAACTGGACATTGCAGGAATCATGATGCCGCCCGGCACCGGGAAAAGTACCACTGCCATTTTTTATCTGACATGGCTTGCCGGACGGAACCCCGACATGCCGATTTTAGGCGGCAGCCACAGCAACGCATTTCTGCGCGGCGTGTACGATGAATGCCTGCGAATTATGGCAAAAGGCGGGGAATATTTGTGGCGAGACGTGTTCCCCGGCGTGTGCATTGCCAGAACAAATGCACAGGACATGATGATAGACATGTACAAGCCAAAGCGCTTTGCCACACTGGAATTTTCCTCTATTGGCAGCGGCAATGCGGGCAAGGTGCGTGCACAAAAGCTGTTATACTGCGATGACCTTGTAAGCGGCATTGAGGAAGCCATGAGCCGGGAACGCATGGATAAGCTGTGGCAGCTGTACACAACAGATTTGCGGCAACGCAAAATTGGCGAATGCCGGGAACTGCACATTGCCACACCCTGGAGTTTGCATGACCCGATGGACAGGCTGGAACGCAGCAATGAAAATAACCCGCGTGCAGAATTCCTGCATATGCCTGCCCTGAACGATGACGAAAAAAGCAATTTTGATTATGCCAACGGGGTGGGGTTCAGCACCAAGTTTTATATTGACATGCGGGAATCAATGGATGATGCCAGCTGGCGTGCGCTGTTTATGACAAGCCCGATTGAACGGGAAGGGCAGCTGTACCCAGAAGATCAGCTGCGCCGCTACTTTGAGTTGCCGGATAAAGCGCCGGAAGCCATTATTGCAGTATGCGATACCAAAGAAAAAGGTTCTGACTATGCGGTTCTGCCCGTTGCATACAAATACGGGGATGATTTTTACATTGAGGAATGTGTTTGCGATAACGGCGCACCGGACGTGGTGGAAACGCGGCTCTGGATGGTTCTTGTGAAACACAAGGTTCAGCTGGCCCAGTTTGAAAGCAACAGCGCAGGCGGCAAAGTGGCAGAAAAATGCCAGCAGGAAGTAAAGGCGCACGGCGGAATAACCAGGATTGTGACCAGGTACACCACCGCAAACAAAGAAACCAAAATTATTGTAAATTCCCCCTGGGTGATGGAACACTGCCTGTTCAAAGATAATTCCGTTATCAAGAATAACAAGGAATACAGGCGTGTTTTGTCGTTTTTAACAGGGTACACAATGGCAGGGAAAAACAGACATGATGACGTGCCGGACGCATTTGCCATGCTTGCACAATACGCTCAAGGCCTAAATGCGGGCAAAGTTGAAATTGGTACAAGAATTTGGTAAAAAAACAACGTTAATGTGCTTGAAAAATGTGAATTTTATAGTATAATAGTAAATGGAAAGGCTTTATAGTTTAGCTCTTTTCTTATGAACATTTTGTTCATACCTCCTAGGGTACGGAACCAGCGTCCTGCATATGCGCCGCCCTAAATATGGTTCTCCCGCTGGCTGAAATGCCAGCTATTGTGTCGCTATAGTTTAATGGTAAAACTCCTGGCTCATAACCGGGTGCTTGCAGGTTCAACCCCTGCTGGCGGCACCAGAGTGCGCTCTGTGGCGCACAACCGGCACTATGTGGGCCGTTATCAGCCACATAGAGCCTGACAGGGCTTACCTTGTCCGCTGCGCCTGCAAAGCTGTCAAGCACTTTGCAGGTGATATATACCGTATAGCCATATATAAGGGCGCTGCGTTCCGAAGCAACGGCGCGGCGGAGGGTGCAAGGCCACCATACGGAACCAGATGCAAGGTAGCGCCTTGTTGTGTGGGCGGTGCGGCTTCCCCCACAAACGATGACAAAGCCTGTGAAAAGCAGGAACCGCACATGCTGTTATAGCTCAATGGTAGAGCAGCCGCCTTGTAAGCGGCAGGCTACTGGTTCAAGTCCAGTTGGCAGCTCCAAGGCCGATGATACAGGTAAAAGATTCAGCCCCGAGCTGAAGTTCCCTGTTAGGCAATCCCTGCACACCTCTCTTTGATGTGTCCCATGCAGGGCTTTTGATGATATGTTCCCGACATTTACGCCGGTAAGTTGCGGTTTAGTTTTAAGTTTCGCGCAAGTTGTAAAAATGCAACCGTGAAACGTGCAATTTTAACTTGACTGCAATTTGCTTATACGCAGTCATAGCTTAATAACGTTGGAAAAGCAGCGCCTGTGGGTGCCGTTGCAGGTTCGAGACCTGCTGACTGCTATTGCTGGGTCGCTCCCACCGGTGAAAGCCCGGCGCAGGCAAAACGCGATAGATAACCTGAACGCCACATCTGCTTGCGCGGACTATGTTACTGACACCGTTGCGCGTTGTGGCCCCCCTTTTAATCAAAGCAGAAACCGTAAACCGACAGACGGGATATAAAACGGGCCGGACGCCGCGGAGTGACTTCCTGCGCGGGATATAAATAGAGGAAATCAAAAACAGGCGTACCATCACGCGCATAGCACTGGATGCCGCCTGTTACGTTGCAAAGCCTGCTACTTTGCAATGGGTGAGCCCGGCATAGCATAAACCGGGAGGGCGGGAACGGGGTTATTTTTGAAAGAAGGGATAAATTGCGAGTAAGTGTTTACTGCCCGTGCTGCGGTGCGGCAGGAATCAAGCGGAAGCTGATGGAAGTTGATACAGCAGCAAAGGGAACGATTTATCCCTATTGCAAGGCGTGCAAACGGAACATTGAAATCCATTTGCCGCTGAAAAAATAAAGTGCCAAGTGCCCTGTGCCAAGTGCCAGCTGAACCTTAATTGGTTTGGCTGGCACTTTTTGTTTTTGTGCAAAGGAGAACAGCTTGGAAAGAGATCTTGTTGACATCCTGCCGGACGATGGGTTGCACGGTAGACGGATTATCACCACAAACGAGCAGGAAATTACAGCAGATAACGTTGTAAAGGTGCTGAATACTGCCATTGCCACCCACGACAGGAACCGGGGAGAAATCCAGTATTTGTGGGATGTTTACCGGGGCAAGCAGGATATCCGAAAAAAAGAAAAAATCGTCCGTGAGGAAATCAACAACAAAATCACGGTGAACATCGCAAATGAGATTGTGACGTTCAAAACAGCATTTCTACTTTCCGGCCCTGTGCAGTATATCGGTGCAAAAGGCAGCAAGACGGACAACAACAAACTGGTTGATTTGAACCGCTGGATGTCAGATGAGGACAAACAGAGCAAGGACAAAGAAATCGTTGACTGGATGCACATTGCGGGGCTTGGCGTGCGGATGGTTCTGCCTGACCCCGGAGCGGAACAGGCGGGAAGCCCTGCCTGCATTTATACCCTTGACCCGCGTGAAGCGTTTGTCATCTACTACAGCGGCTATACCAAAAAGCCAATGGCAGGTGTGCTGACACAGTACGATGAAAACGATGCCAAGTATTACGGTGTTTACACTGACAGCGAATATTTTGAAATCAAAAGCGGGGAAATCACCCGGCAGTCTGGGCATTTGTACGGCAGTGTGCCGATTGTGGAATACCCCAACAACAGTGCCAGAATGGGCGCGTTTGAAGTAGTGTTGCCGCTTCTGAATGGTATTAACACGCTGGAAAGCAACCGCGTGGATAACGTGCAGGATTTTGTAAATGCGTATGACGTATTCCAGAACGTTGATTTAGAAGACGGCCAGTACAGCCAGCTTGCCAGCGGCGGTAAGTTTATCAAAATCAAAGATTCCCAGCAGGGGATGCCTGCAAAAATTTATCGCATCAGCAGCGAGATGAACAGTTCTACTGTGCAGACCGCTGTGGATGATTTGCATGATAAAATTTTGACCATCTGTGGCATGCCGAACCGCAACGGCGGTTCTTCCACCAGCGATACCGGGCAGGCAACCATTATGCGCGATGGCTGGAAAGACGCAGAAAGCCGCGCCCAGGACAGTGAAGACATGTTCCGGCGCAGTGAACGGCAGTTCTTGCGTGTGTTCCTGACCATTTGCAACACAACAAATAATCTTGGCCTGAATGTAGGGGATGTGTACGCACAGTTTACCCGCAACAACCTGACTGACATCCAGAGCAAGATGCAGGTATTTATTCAGGGCCTGGGCTGTGAAAAGATCGCGCCGGAAACGGTATACCGCGAACTTGGCCCGTTCCGTGACAATGAAATGGCCTTGCAGGAGGGCATGAAATATTACGAGGAAAAACAGGCAGAGCTTGAAAAAAGCCTGAATGAGGAGCTTGACAATGGACTGGAAACCAACGGACAGCGCAATCAGGCTGCTGAACCGCAGGGCGATACGCAGGTTTGAAAAAGCATCCCGGCAGATAACGCAGTTTGATGAATTGAACGTTATGCCCGCCTGCAAGCAGCTATACCAGGATATTGCCAAAGACAATCAGGAAGTTTTTTTAGAACTGGCAAAAAAATGCTACCAGGGTGCCGAAGTTCACGGCAAAGAAAAACCCGACAGGGCATGGCTGCTTGCCTTGCTTGCCGGATACAGCGCCGTTACCGGCTATGTGTACGAACACGAGATTGACCGAAAGCGGGCCTACCTAGAAGAGGGGCTTTTGAGCCGGACAAACCATAAGAACGAATTCCGGCGTGCATTGCGGTATTGGAGCGATATGACGTACCAATACGCCGATGACGTGACCGATTCTGCAAGAATCAAGGCATTTACAGATGCCGGAGTAGAACAGGTGCAGTGGCACACTGCCGGGGATGAAAAAGTGTGCCAGGTTTGCCGGGAACGCAACGGAGAGATTTACCCGATTGATAATATCCCCGATAAACCCCACAGAAAATGCAGGTGTTGGCTGACACCTGTTTGATCGTCAGAGAAGACGCTAAAACGCAAAGGTCAGAGAAGACGCTAAAACGCACAAATACGGGCGAGAGAACGCCGACAAAATAACGCGGAGGCACCAATGAAATTTGACACCAGCACCATTGACGGTTTTGAAAACATGAGCGATGCAGACAAGGTGACGGCGCTGCTTGGCGTTGACCTGCCTGACCCGGTGGATACAAAGAACCTTGTAAAAAAAGAAGATTTTGACAAGGTGATGAGCGAAGCCAGCAGTTACAAAAAGCAGTTAAAAGAAAAAATGACTGCCGAAGAAACCGCTGCTGCAGAAGCCAAAGCCGCACAGGAAAAGTTGCAGAACGATTATAACGCACTACTGAAAGAAAACACCATTTCTAAAAACGTTGCCAAGTATATTGCGCTTGGCTACGATGAAAAACTTGCCAAAAGTACGGCAGAAGCCCTTTTTGATGGCGACATGGAAACGGTGTTTGCCAATGCTGCAAAGGCCAATCAGGTGCTTGCAGACAAGCTGAAAGCAGACCTTATGCGCAACAGCCCCAGACCCAGCGGCGCTGGTACAAGCACCGAAGAAGAAAGCGAATACATGGCATTTGCCAAGCGCAGCGGCAAGGCAAAAGCACAGGCCAACGAGGCAGCCGCAAAAGTCATGGATTATTACAAGTAAGGAGTGAAAGCATGAAATTCAAGAAAACGGATGTTGCCGGTGCAGTTGAGATTCTGGCCAGCAATGATTTTACCGCAATCCCGTTTACCACAACCACCGCAAAAAAGGCTGGTGAAAAACTGACAGTTGACAGCCGCGTTGGCGTTGTGCTGTATGACGTTGACCCGGATGAAAACCCCAACGGCAGCCTGCTGGTTGCGGGCGTGATTGATGCAGCAAAGGCAAAGGCACACAGCGGTACCGACCTTGCTGCAGAATCTGACCTGCCGGATACCATTATCCTGCGCACCAATACCGGCGTGAACGCATAACGGAGGTGAAAACATGAACCTTACTGAACTTTTTACACCTGAAATTATTGCGGCAAACTATACCGAAGCCGCTTCCAACGCAATCCCGTACCTGGGCAGCGGTTTGTTCCCCTCTGTAAAGCGTGCTGGCCTTGACCTGGCATGGATTAAGGGCCACAAGGGCCTGCCTGTTTCCCTGAAACCCTCTGCTTTTGATGCAAAGGCCACTTTCCGTGACCGCATCGGCGTGAGCAAGCTGGAAACCGAGATGCCGTTTTTCCGCGAGGGCTACAAGATCAAGGAAAAAGACCGCCAGGAGATTCTGCGTGCCCAGAGCAGCAATGACCCCTATGCGGCGGATGTCATCAACCGCATTTACGATGACCAGCAGGATTTGATTGCCGGTGCTGACGTTGTTCCGGAACGCATGCGCATGCAGCTGCTGTTTCCCGAAAGCGGCGCAATGGGTATTACCATCAAGGCCAATGGGGTGAACTACACCTACAATTATGACCCGGATGGCGCGTGGAAAAAGGCAAACTACACTGCGCTGACTACCACCGACCTGTGGACTGCCACCGCAACCGCTGACCCGTTCAAGCAGATTCAGACCATTAAGGATGCTATGGCAAGCAATTACGGTGTGACCCTTGCTTACATGATTATGAACACCACCACGTTCAACCTGATGAAAGCCACCGATGCCGTAAAGAATCGCTGGCTGACCGTAACTGGCCGCAGCATGGGCTACCTGACCAACGATGAAGCCAAAGATGTTATCGCATCCACTACCGGCATTCAGATCGTGATTTACGACAAGCTGTATGCCGATGAGGGCGGCGCAAGCCACAAGTTTGTTCCGGACGGATATGTGAGCTTTATCCCGGAGGGCGCACTGGGCAAGACCGCTTACGGCACCACCCCGGAGGAAGCCGACCTGGCAGGTTCCGGCAAGGCAGATGTTGCCATTGTGAACACCGGCGTTGCCATTACCGTTGAAACCACCGTGCACCCGGTCAATGTGAACACTTATGCTTCCGAAATCGTGTTGCCAAGCTTTGAGCGCATGGACGAAGTTGCCGTTATGAAGGTGACGGCATGACCTGGCTGATTCCCGATTATGCAGTGTTTTACGGTGGTGAGCTTTGCGTGACCGGGGAAAAGGTTAAAATTGCCGACCAGGACAGTGCCGAAATGGCAAAATACGGGAAAGTAATAACCGAAAAGGCGGAAACACCCCCTGTGGTAGAACACCGGCGGGGCAGAAAACCGAAGGTTTGATAAACGGCGGGTGACAGTATGGAGATCTTTGAGCGATTGCAAAAACGGACAGGCGAAAACGACCTTGACCTGTTAGCGGATTTGCTGGACAGCGCAGAATCCGTGATACTGGCCCGCCGTTTTCCTTTTGGCGGTGGTGAGCTGGAAGAGCGATACCGCGATTTGCAGTTCCGGATTGCATTAGCATTTTATAACAAACTTGGCGCGGAATATGAGACCAGCCACAGCGAAAGCGGTATCAGCCGCACATGGGGCAGTGAGGATGTTCCGCAGCAGCTGTTGGAAGAAATTGTCCCGGTTGGAAAGGTTGGATGCTGATGCGAGACCTTAGATCCAACCAGAAAACAATTTGGTACCAAAACAGCATCGGTTCTGCCGCAATCAAAGATGAAAACGGCGACCGCACCGGTGAGGAACAGCCCGTTATGGAGCCGCCGGAGCAGTTGCGAATCAGTGTGAGCGGTGCGGCTGGCGCAATGGAAGCCGCTGCATTTGGCGGTTTTACGGATTATAGCCGAACAGCATGCACCGCAAATGTGAATTGCCCGCTGCATGAAGGAACGCTGGTTTGGATTAACCGCGATGCAAGTGAAAGCCCGGATTATGTTGTGACCAAAAAGGCAGATACCATAAACGGCGTATTGTATGCGCTGAAAGAAGTTGTGCCATGAAAATTAAGCTGAATTTAAGCGATGCTGGCATAAAGCAGGCGCAGAAAGAATATGACGAGTGGCGCAAAACGCTGGAAACCCGCATTGAACAGTTTGTAAAAAGACTGTCAGAAATGGGGGCAGAAGTTGCCAAGATACGGTTTACTTCCGCCGTTTATGATGGTGACATGAGCGATATTGCGGTTCAAGTAGAACAGCATGGCAAGAAAGCCACGATTTACGCCACCGGGCAGGCCGTTTGCTTTATTGAGTTTGGCACAGGCGTTGCATTTGCAGAGCATCCAAGCGGGCTGTATGCGCATGGCACATACGGCGATGGGAAAGGTTCAAACCCGAATGGATGGGTTTATGATGGTGTTCCCGGACCAACGGCACAGCCTGTGTATAACCGCAAGGGCGAGCAAAAGCCCGGCGTTTGGCGGACAAAGGGCAACCCGCCCGCATGTGCCATGTGGGAGAGCGCGACCCAGATGGCTGCAAGTGTAAAAACCGTGTGGGAGGAGGTAATGCGTTGACAGAGGATTTTCAGCCGCAGATTTTTGAATTCTTTGCACAAAAGCTGGAAGCAAAATTCCCCGGCGTTAAATTAAGCAGCGTAATTACCGACCAGCCGCCCAGTTTCCCGTGTGTTCAAATCGAACAAGATGATTTGCCGACAGACCATGACAACAGCGGAAGAATCAGATTTGTGAATGTGCGGCTCCGTGTGCGCGTTTACACAACGGGGAACACAAAAACAAGCCAGGCCCGGAAAATACAAATGTGCATTGACGAGATAGCCAACAGTTTGAATTTTACTCGGCAAAGTTACATTACAAGCGGATACCTGTATCAAAACAGTGCGTACCGTGCGGAAACAACGTACCGTGCGCGAATGACCGAAGACGGGGTTTTGACCCGGACATGATAAGGAGTTGAAAACATGGCAAATGAACATGTAGCTATCAGTACCCAAGGCGTACAGCTGCTTCGCGGTGATTCCAAGACTACCCTGAAAGAGCTGTGCTGGATTCAGGAATATCCTGACCTGATCGAAGACCCGGATACCATTGACGTTACCACACTGATGCACACCATGCAGGCTAACATCCCTGCGCTGCCGAAATCCTCTGCGCGTGCCTTCCCGGCGTTTGTTGACACCGATGCGGGCAACCTGAAAGCAGTACAGGACACGGCGAATACACCGGCCTATTATGCGGTGCGCAGCCGTAATGGCTGGGGCTGGGTATGGCATGGCCAGCACAGTGTTTCTGTGCCCGGCAAAGGCGTTGATGATGCAATTCAGTTCAATATCGTCATTACCAACGATTCTAACCTTGAATTCACCGAAAGCATTACTGTTGCTACTTCTTGAGGAGGAAAACGCAAATGGACAATATCAAACTGACTTTTGAAGGAAAAAGCTACGAGCTTACCTATACCCGCGAGACTATCAAGCAGATGGAGAACACCGGATTTGACATCCAGATGTTGGCACATCAGCCCACCGTTCAGGGCGATAAGATGTTTGCCGGTGCTTTTCTGGCAAAGTGCAAGGGCGTTAAGCGCAAGGTGATTGACGACATCTGGAACCATATGGACATTGAAAGCAAGAATAATGTTCTTGCCGCACTGGCCGATATTTACGGCGATGCAATGAACAGCCTTGCAGATGATGGAAAAAAGGTGACTTGGGAGATTGCTTGACCGACGATCTCCCCGAAGATCAAAAAACATGGGGCCAGATTTTTGAAGAACTAGCCCCTTATTATTTATCAATCGGCATGAGCGCTGACGAGTATTGGAATGGTTATCCAAGACTTGCCAGAGAATACCGTGAAGCGCATAAAAAACAGCTTGAGGAATGGAATTATAAGGCGTGGATACAGGGCAGGTATATTGCCGATGCCATATCCGCCACGATCGGAAATGCGTTTATCCCGAAAGGGCGCAAACCGATGCAGTATCCCAAAGAGCCGTATGCGCTAACGGAAGAAGAACAGATTGCAAGAAAGATAAGGGATGCAGAAGAAGCGGAGAGACGTTTCTTTGAGAAATTCAGTTTGATGGGTGGTGGAAGCAATGGCTGACGTACAGATTGATAAACTTACAATCGAGATTGAAGCCAATTCAGGAGCTGCCACAACTAATATCAAAAAGTTGGGAAAGGCGATAGAGTCTCTTTCTTCAACAGGTAGCTTAAAGACTGTTATTGACAGTTTGGAAAAACTGAATGAAAAGCTGTCCAATATGAGCAATTTAAGCTCCGCTGTATCGGGAATAAACCAAGTTTCTGATGCAATGAAAAAGGCAACAGGCGTTTCCAATAATATGACTGCACAGACGGAAGCGCTTGGCTCTTCTCTGAAAAATCTGTTTTCACAGGCCGTTGTGATAGCAATTATTCAAAAGGCTAACACACTTTTGGAAAGTGCCATAACCAACTACAGCAAGTACACAGAAGATATTAACCTGTTTGCTGTGGCAATGGGCAATGCGGCTGACAGCGGCGGCAGATTTGCGCAAAAGATGGAAAACGTGCTTGGCATTGACAGCGGTGAAGCCATGCGGAATATGGCTGTTTTCCAGAACCTTACAACCAGCTTTGGCATGGCATCCGATAAAGCCTACATTCTTAGCCAGAACCTCACACAGCTTGGCTATGATATGGCTTCCTTCTTCAATCTGAGAACAGAAGATTCGTTCCAGAAATTGCAAGCTGCTATTTCCGGTGAGCTTGAACCTATCCGCCGGTTGGGCGTTGATATTTCCAACGCCAGATTGCAACAAGAATTGTACAATTTGGGAATCAATAAAAGCATTAACAGTTTGTCTCAGGCGGATAAGGCACAGCTGCGCTATATTGCTATCATGAAGCAGACAACAAATGCGCAGACCGATATGGGCCGCACATTGAATTCGCCTGCAAACCAGATGCGCATTTTGAAAGCACAGATTGATTTGCTCGGCAGAAGCCTGGGCGCGGTGCTCATCCCCGCAATCAATGCGATTCTTCCGCCCCTGATTGCTTTTATTCAGGTTGTCAGAATGGCAATCAGCGCGATTGCATCGCTTTTTGGGAATACGATTCAGTGGGGCGATTTTCAGAGTTCCGGCGTAAGTGCTGCACAGGGCGTTAGCAGCGGGCTTGATGATGTCGGTGGGAGCGCAAGTTCTGCGGCAAAAGCTGTGCATGACCTGATCGGCGGATTCGATGAACTCAATAAAGCACCAGACCAGTCATCCGGCGGTGGTGGCGGTAGTGGCGGAGGTGGAAGCGGATTAGGTGACATTGGCCTTCCGAGCTATGACATGTTCGCCAACCTTGCAAACAGCAAGGTTACGAAATGGGTTGAAAAGCTACAAAAGGCTTTTGAGAACATCAAAAAAGTGCTTGAACCGTTTATGCCACTTATAAAAGGTATTGGCGCTGCTATATTAACGGCTTTTGCCGTTGGAGCTGTCAGCAAATTCCTGAAAAAGTTCAAGGATTTTATTACTAAAGCCGCTGCGGGAAGCGCTGTCTTTGAAGCATTGAAAAAAGCTGCGGGAGTTTTTGTTTCATCGCTGGAGTACGGGGCCGGTTTTTTGAGGTCTTTTTCTTTGGGGCTTCAATCGTTTAGAAGCGCACTCCCGGTGTGGGCGAAAGTAGCTACTGCCGTTGCTGTGGCGGTAGGAACCTTTGTCACTGCTTATGATGCAATGAAAAAATTCGGGCAGGGGGCAATGGATTTGAAAACCGCCGCAACAAACTGTGTGGCTGCATTTGCCCTGTTTGGGACGATCGGCGGCATTGTGCTTGGCCCAGTTGGTGTAGTGATTGCAGCGGTGGGAACGGCAGCCGGTGCGTTTTTGGGATACAGGAGTGCAATGCAGGAAGCCGGGCAGGAAATGGCGAACGAAAGCCAGTTTTGCCAGACCTTGAATTACATGATCGACCAGTCCACCGCAAGTATTCAGCGGGCAACGGATAACCAGCAGGAACTTAACGAAAAAATTCAAAGTTTTTCTGATGTCGGAACAAAGTATGCAGGCGTTCAAACCCTTGTCGATTCGATTTTCGATTTAAGCGAAAAGTCGAACAAATCCGCGTTTGAAATGCAGCAGCTCCAGTCCCAGGTAGAATACCTTAATGGTATAGGCCTGGAAGGTTTGCAGTTGCATATGGACGAAACCGGAACAAAGGTGCTTGAAACTCGTGACGATGTAAACGCCCTTATCGAAAGCCTTGAAAAGGCCGCATACGCCGCAGCAGCGCAGGATTTGTTGGAAAGTGCATATAAGGCGCAGATTCAGGCGGAACAAGACCTTGCAGCCGCCAATGACCGCCTTGCTGCGAGCAATGAAGCAGTCGATACAGCAACAACGGCACTTAGCAATTATCGTGACGGTCTTTCCATATGGGGTGAAATGCTGGCTGATTTGGGTCTCGATGCGCAATATAACGCTTTGTCCGATTCTTTGAGCAAAGCGAACGAAGCCTACGAAACCGCAACAAGTGACGTTCAGGCGCAGCAAGAAGCCCTTACAAATGCCAATTCTGCGATTGATACCTACACCCAAAAACTTGTGGATATCAAAAGCGGGAACTTTGATATGGCTGATTCTGTAACAAGCTCTACAAATCAGGTTGATACTTCTATGGCGCAGGTAAGAGATTCTGCAAATCAGACTGCCGGAACAGTAACAAGCGCCAACAGTAATATAACAACGTCTGCTACAAATTCCGCTGCAACAATCAGTTCCAGCTATTCGGCTGCGGCACAAAGCGTACAGGGTAGCACAGGTCAAATGAGTAGTGCAGCGGAAAACGCAAAAGAACGAATGACCCAAAGTGCAAACAATACAGCAAGCACTTATGCGGCAAGTTTTGACAATATCAATTCTGGTGCAAGAAGAAATGCGGAAACGGTAAAAGATTCTGCAAGTAATGCCGCATCTGGCGTTGAAGATGCGGCAACCCGTTCTGGCAATGCACTGTCCGGCCTTCCAGAGAAGGCAAAACAATGGGGCAGCGATTTCGCTTCCTCTTTTGTAGATAGCTTTGTCGATACGTGGACAGTCCTTAAATCTGGATTTGAAGATGCGGCGAAATGGATTAGTGAACGGTTCCATTTTTCTGTTCCTGATAAAGGCCCTTTGGCTGATGCTGACACCTGGATGCCTGACATGATGAAACTGTTTGCATCCGGCATTGAACGGAACAAGAACAGCGTTATCCGCCAGGTTGCAGGGCTTAGTGCTTCTATGCAAAAGGAACTTACGGATGCACCTGTCAATGTCAGCGCAGAGGGCACAGTCGTTTCCAAACACGATGTCGAAGTATCCGGGAAGCAGTTTTCTTCTGCGCAGGCATACCGCACCGGAAATGGCTCCGCAGACGTTGTTGCAGCAATTCGTGCGCTTGGCACTATTATGGAGCGCAACAGCGATACCAAAGTTGTCATCAACGGCAGAGAGGTATTCCGCGCCGTTAAGGATGAAGCACACCGAGAACAAATTAGAACGGGAAGCCCCGCTTTCTAAGAGGAAGATATGAGCTTCAATAGCAAAGACACAAAAGGTTACTGGGCGGTCAACGGAACTGCGCTGTACAAGCCGCAGGGGTGTGAAATCACGCATGAGAACTATGTCGGCTCCAACAGCGGCCGCACAGAGGATGGCGTGATGCACATTGATTGGCTGCGCCGGGACTTGCGTAAAGTCACAATCAAATACAATGCCATGACAGGGAACGAAATGGACGAGCTTGTGGGGCTTGTTCAGGGCAAGGAATATACCGCAACATTCAGAGACAGGGGAAAGACATGCACGATGTCTGCTTATACAGGTGATTGCAAATATGAACTGTACAACGAAACCTTGTATTCAAGCGAGGGCGGATTATACACCGATGTTTCCTTTGACATGGTAGAGATGTAAGGAGGGAAGAATCAATGCTGAAAAACCTGATTGTCAAAAACGATGGGACAGAGATTGATTCTTCCCTTATTTTGTCTTGCACATTGACGCAGACCTTGAATTCAGGCCAGGAATTCACGATTGGAAGCGCATGCACAGACGAAATAGAGGTCGAATACCTTGCGCAAGATGACAATCTTATTGCAAAAGGCGATGTGCTTACGTTGTACTGGGTGAATGACAGCGGCACAAAAACAAAAGTCGGCATATATTATTGCGAAAAGCCAAATTATCAGGGGCTTATGCGGGAAATATCCGGCACAAGCACGGTTTATAAAGTAGTCGCCTACGACACCATGTCCAAGCTGGATGCGGACTTCTCCGGCTGGCTGCGGGCCAATCAGGCACAGTTCCCCAAGACCATCTGGCAGCTGGTACAGCTGGCCTGCCAGCGGGCAGGGGTCACGCTTGCCAGCAGCAGCCTGCCCATCAACGGCAGCTACAGCGTGCAGGCGTTCTATGCGGATGATTTAACCTGCCGCCAGATCATCTCCTGGGCGGCGGAAGCAGCAGGCTGCTACGCCCACATGAATGCAGACGGCAGGCTGCAATTCTTGACCTACACAGACAAGCGCAGCACAGTTAAAATCACCCCGGACGGTGCCAGCAACAGCACCGCCTATTATGCTGACAGCCTGAGCTACGAGGACTACACAGTCAAGGCCATTGAGAAAGTCCAGATCCGGCAGTCGGACAGTGACGTGGGGGTCATCTACCCCGACAGCACCACTTCCACCAACACCTATGCAGTGCAGGGCAACCTACTGCTGACAACCGGAACCGAAGCCAACCTGAAAACCGTTGCCCAGAACCTGTACAACGTGCTGAAAAGCGTGACGTACACCCCCTGCAAAGTATCGGTGCCTAGCAGTTCCGGCCTTGCCTGTGGGCAGATCGTGCACGTTAAGGACGCACGCGGGCGGGAGTTCGACACCTACCTGATGAGCGCCACAATCTCCTCCGGCAAAGCCAGCTTTGAGAGCGTGGGCAGCGCCAGCCGGGAAAGTTCCAGCGCGGTGAACAGCCAGAGCTACAAGAACCTGACCGGCAAAATGCTGGAGATCAAGACCAGCGTGGACGGCCTGGAAGTAAAGGCCAGCGACCTGACCGGCAAGTACACCGACCTGAAAGCAACGGTGGACGGGCTTTCCTCTGAGGTGAAAAAAGACACCAAAATCACCGGCGGCGGCAACCTGATCCTGGGCAGTGAGAGCTTCAAGAATGCCGAGCTGAAAGGCAACGCGGTCAGCGGCAGTTCGGTCACGTACAACGATACCGGCAGCGCGACCGTGACAAACGCAAACTCCAATCGGTATTTTGTTTGCAACACCGCGGGCGCTCGCATTACCAAAGGCGTTACCCTGTGCCTGTCTGTCATGTACAAGCCAATTTCCGGCACCGACGGGTTGTGCCTGAGCCTTACGTATGACGCCGACAACGGAAATTCTTACTATACCAGCATAACAACCGAAAACCAGATTGAAATTAAGCAGACGGACGGCTGGGTGCTGCGGTATGGTACATGGACCCCCAGCAAAAACGGTGTTTTGAAAACTGTCGAGCTTGGCTGCGGCAACATAAAGGCGGGGGTTGGCGGCAGCTACACCAACAAGTTTTCGCTGCTTCACCCCATGCTGCAATACGGCAATGCGCCGACCGCGTGGACAGCTAGCAGCGGGGACTACATAACAGAGAAAAACGCCAAAAGCCTGATCTCCCAATCGGCGGATGAAATCAAAACGGAAGTCCGCAGCCTGAGAGAAACCACCACAACCATTTCCAACGACCTGGACAGCACAAAGCAGGAATTCAAAACCGTTAAAGAATCGGTATCCGCGATTGACCAGAAAGCCGACAGAATTACCCAGACGGTAACGCAGCGGATCACCGGCGGCAACAATATTATTGTGGGCACCGACGACTGGAACAATGCGACCCTGGATGCAGGCGGCAACGCCGCAAGCAAAAAAGGCAGCTACACTATCACCGGTGAATCCGTCCGAGTGACCAATAAGGCGCAAAACACTCGCTTCCACTTTGGCGCGGACAAAACGCTGGTGATTGCCAAGGGCATGACCTATTGTGCATCGGTACTGTACAAGCTCAACTCCGGCACGGACAGCCTGTTTTTGCAGTTCGAGACCAAGAGCAGCAGCGGAGCAAAAAGTTATTACGGCAATGCATTCAAAAATGCGAAGCAGGACATTGCGCTGGACAACGGCTGGAAGCTGCGCTGGGCGGCGTTCACGGCGACCGCGGACGGCTATGCAGACGGTCTGTTTGTAAGCACAGCCAACGATAACGCCACCGTTACCAACGATCTGACCATCATGCACCCCATGGTGCAGATGGGCAACGCCCCCACCGCCTGGACGGCCAGCACCGGCGACTATCTGACCGCCAACGAAACCAAAACCGAGATCAAACAGACGTTTGACACCATCAAGCTGACGGCCAGCACAAGCGGAACCAGCAGCACCATCAAGCTGACGGCAGGCGGAACAGAGATCACCAGCGCACAGATCAACCTATCCGGCGTGGTGACATTCTCGGATTTGAGTACCTGGAACCAGGACAAGACAATCATCAACGGCGGCAACATCACGACCGGGCAGCTGCATAACCTCAACTACACCACCGTGTACGACCTGGACAACGCTTGGATACGTATGGGCACCGAGGCCGGTGAGCGCGTGTTTCTGGACAACCGGCACATCGCATGGTATGCCACCATCAACACCGGCAGCATCGGCCTGACCGGCGTGCTGTACTCTGAGGCTGGCAGCTCCTACATTGGGGCGTGCAGCAAGTACGCCAAGTACGGCTGGGTTGACGGTCTTAACCCGACATCTTACGTTGGGATGCAGATCACCTATAACCGCAGCGATGACAGCGATGCCGATTTTAACACGGCTCGCGTTGGCGTGAGCGGCAAGCTGAATGTACACAACCTAGACGTTTGGGGCAGCAAATCCCGCGTGGTGCCTACCAGCTTTGGTGCACTGAAAATGGCTGCATTTGAGACGCCGGTGCCCACCTTTGCGGACTGGGGTAAGGGCCGGTGCAGCCCAGACGGCTGGTGCCTGATTGCCCTTGACCCACGCTATGCGGAGACCATCGCCCAGTACGGGCAGCCCGCCTGGCTGCTGACTGACCTTGACGGCACCGGCCATTTGTGGGCGGAGGATTGCGGCCAGTACGCCATTGTACACGGCGCACCGGGGCAGAAATTTTCGTGGCTGGCTATGGCCGCACAGCGCGGCTATGAAGGCAGCTACGCCGACCGCAGCGACAGCAGCTATCCTGCCGGTGATCCGGCAGGCGTTGAGCTGGCAGCCAGCACCGCCGCAAGAGCGCAGGAGGCCAGCACCGATGCCGCAGCTGACCTGCTCGCTATAGATACAGGCGCGAACGAAACCGCAGACATTCTTTTGGAGGAATTGCAATGAAAAAATTATCCGGCGTGGCGGTCGTAACGACTGCCGAAGGTGAGCGAGTGAGCTACACCTACATGGAACTGGACGACAGCGGCAACATCACCAGCCAGAACAACCGGGGGTCTTTTGTGGCCCTTGATGAGGAAGTTCTGGCCGCAATCAGCACACTGAAAAACGCCGTGAACGCGCGGCTGTAAGGAGGATGCCCCATGACTGACAACAAACGCATTAAAGAGTGCAAACGCAAAGTTATTGCTGCAATTAACGAGGCAAAGCTGCCGTTTGCCGTGACGGAGTTGATTTTGGAGAACGTTTTGAATGCCGTGCGCGAAAACATGGCAGCGGAAGAAGCAGCGGCGGCAAACATCGAACCTCCGAAAACAGAGGAAGAAAAACCGCCGTATTAAGGCAGTGAATGGATGCGGTTAAATCCAGATTGGAGGGCGTGTAATGGCATTGCATGAAGTACAGCTGAAAGGATACAGTGTTAGACCCGAAAATTTATCGCTTGGCACTTATGACAGTTACGGTATCGAGCAGCTGCATGTGACACTTGACGATACGTGGAGCGGGCTTGCGATTGATGCAACTTTCCATAACACGCCCAACGATAAGGGCGTGACCATGCTGGTAGACGCAGACGGCCTTGTCCCCGTCCCTCCGGAAGCCTGTATGCGAGCATCCAAGTACGCAACCATCACGTTCCGGGGCGTGCAGGACGGTGTACAGCGCATCAGCTGCAATCTGCCCTACGTAGTGCTGGATCACGCGCAGGTGCCCGGTGCCAACAGCACCGCCACTCCCAGCGAGAACGCCCAGGCCCTTGCCCAGATGCAGGCACTGCGGGACGGCGCTGTAGATGCCAAGAGCCAGGCCGAAGCTGCCCGCGATGATGCCGCCCGCAGTGCCGTTGCCGCCAAGGAATACGAAACCGACGCGGGCCAGTCTGCCACTGCCGCCAAAACGGCACAGAGTGCGGCAGAGACGGCAAAAGCCGGTGCGGAAACGGCACAAAAGGCCGCTGCATCCAGCGCCAGCAGTGCAAGTACATCCGCAAGCACTGCGACGACACAGGCAGCGGCGGCAAAATCCAGCGCCGATGCGGCGGCATCCAGTGCCACAACAGCAAAGGCATCGGAGGCGGCGGCGGGAAAATCTGCCAAAGAGGCAGCCGCCAGCGCGGCAAATCTGGACAGTGCCGTGAACACGGCAACGCAGAAAGCGGCGGCAGCTAGTGCTTCGGCAGCAGCGGCAAAGGCGAGCGAGAGTGCGGCAGCAAGCAGTGAGGCGGCTGCTAGAAAGTATGCGAACAGCGCAGAATCGGCAGCCAAGACGGCAGGTGAAGCCGCAGCAGCGGCAGCCAAGGCGAAAACAGCGGCAGAATCTGCCCAGGCGGATGCCGCCGCCAGCAAGTCTGCTGCCGCAAACAGTGCCACACAGGCGAATCAAAGCGCGAATGCTGCTGCAAAGAGCGCCGTAGCTGCCAAGACCAGTGAAGATGCAGCTGCAAAGAGCGCGGCAGATGCCGACCGCACTGCTAACAGTATCAAGGATTCTATGACGCAGATTGCCGCGAACAAAGAGGCAATCAGTCAGCTAGAGGAAGATACCACTGCGCTGCAGCAGCGCCAGAATGTGCTTGTTGGCAGCGAGACAGGCAACCCTATCGCCGTTGACGATGCTTTTGCTGCGCCGCTGTGCGGCCTGACCGTATACGGCAAGAGCACGCAAGACGGAACACCCACGCCGGATGCCCCTGTTCCTATCGTGAGTGCTGGTGACGGCGGGAGCGTGGCGGTGAGGGTAACAGGGAAGAATCTGTTTTATGAACAGGAATTTCAAAATTATTTTATTAATTCAGTAGGAAATACCGTTGGTTTAGCCGTCGGGAATGTATCATGTGTTTTGAAAGTGGTTACAGGAGCTAAATACTATGTTACGAGAAAAAAAATTGGAACCAAATTCCGTGTTGCGGTCGTTGATAAGCTACCCACTTCAGGCAATCCGGTTACTCCGTCTAGCGGTATAAATGCAGATTCAAAACGACAAGCAGAAATTTCTGCGACATCCAAGTACATGGTCATTCAATGTGAGGATGAAGCAGCTTTTAGTGGGTTAATGGTGTCGTTGGATTCATCCACCACCTACTCCCCCTACCATGAACAGCTCCTTACCCTCTCCACTCCCAACGGCTTGCCTGGCATCCATGTCACTTCTGGCGGCAACTACACTGACCAAAACGGCCAGCAGTGGATTTGCGACGAGATAGACTTGGAGAGAGGGGTGAAGGTGCAGAGAGTTGGAAAAGTAACACCATTAAGAGCGTCGTCTGGTTGGAACAAGTTGGCTAACACGGAAGAATTACGGATAGCTAACCCATTTATCCGTGCGTATGGCCGTGTGATCATGCTATGCAACACGTTCAAACTGGTGCCAATTACATGGAACGTTGATACGCCATACATTTTTTCTTATGCGGGTGAAGGTAATAATAGTATTGCGTTTCGACTGCCCCTTGGTGCTTATTCAGCAACATACTTTCAAGAGCATCCGACAACTGTTTATGGCATTTTCCCCACCCCCATCGAAACTCCGCTCACCCCTGCTGAAATTGCCGCCTACAAAGCCATCACCGCTTACGCGCCCGACACCGTTGTGCAAGCGAGCGACGGCGCAGGGGTAAAGCTGGAATATCAGCGCGATGTGAACATTGTAATCAAAAATCTTGATGATGCCATTGCATCCATGACTACCACCTAAAAGGAGATATACATTATGGCTATCAAAAGTAAAGCCCGGCACGACCTGACCCTGCGCTCTATCAAGCGGGAAATCGCCGCAGGACGCGATGTGGCATATTGGCTGGACAAGGCGTACACCCATCTGGACAGTGGCCTGCTGACGGAGGACGACATCACAGAAGTGGAGACTCTGGCACAGGCGTACTACGACGCTCTGGACGCTGAGGACAAGGCGAACGCTGAGGAAACCACGAAGTAAGGAGAATATCATGTCAAGCACTGCATACGCACACGTACGTTTTCTTGATGGGACTTTGGCTGACTATCAAACAGAAAGGACAACAAATCATGAGACTTTCAAACGGTGAATGCCGACTGGAAGACCTACCGACAGGCCCTACGCGGTGGAGTGGCCTGTTCTGTCTGTAGAATAAAAAGGAGAGTGAAACCGATGAATGATAAAATTATTCTGTCGCCCGAAATGGACGAGGAACTGTCGAACGGGAAGGGAGAGGACGAGAATGAGTGATTCTGCACTGGCCGTTTACACAGCCATCAGCCCAAACTGCAACCGGCCCAGGAGCCAGCCCATCAGCAAGATTACCGTACACCACATGGCTGGCAACACAACGCTTGAGGCTTTCGGCGCTCTTGTCGGTAAAACCTCTCGCCAGATGAGCGCAAACTACGCCATCGAAAGCAGCGGTCGCATCGGCTTGTTTTGCCACGAGGCGGACCGCTCTTGGTGTTCGTCCAGTCCGTGGAACGACCACCGGGCCATTACTATCGAAGTCGCTAACGACAGCGGCGCACCGGACTGGCACGTCAGCGACAAGGCGTATGCCGCGCTGCTCGACCTTTGCACCGACATTTGCCGCCGAAACGGCATCAAGGAACTGACCTACACCGGCGACAAGAACGGATCGCTCACGATGCACTGCTTTTACGCCGCCACGGCCTGCCCCGGTCCTTATCTCAAGAGCAAGTTCCCCGACATTGCGGCGCAGGTCACAACGCGCCTGAAGGGCGACGTGGCCGACGCTGCACCCGCCAAAACGCAGGAGCAGACGTTCATCGACGTGATGGCCGAGAAGTGCCAAAGCCGCTGCCTGAACGCGCATCTTTTGCCGTCGCTGTGCATTGCGCAAGCTTGCCTTGAAAGCGCCTACGGCACGAGTGAGCTTGCAGTACAGGCGAACAACCTGTTCGGCATCAAGGCCAGCAACTGGACTGGAAAGGTCTATAACAAGCAGACCAAAGAGTGGGACGGCAGCAAGTACATCACCATCACGGCTGGCTTCCGCGCCTACGATACGATGGTCGCCTGCGTCGAGGACTACATCAAAAAGCTCACGACGATGCCGCGCTACTCGAACCTTGTCGGCTGTACCGACATCAACAAGGCGTGCGAGTACATCCGCGCCGACGGCTGGGCGACAAGCCCGACCTACACGTCCAGTCTGCTGGCGGTCGTGAAACAATTCAACCTGACACGGTACGATGCCGCCATCAAAGAGGACAAGCCCGCCGCGCCGACGCATCAGGAGGTCTGGCTGGATCACATCGTACTGCCGAACGCTGCGGCGATGGAGTTCTACCTCATCGCCAAGAAATACGGGCTGGACAATGATAAGGCGTATCACGCTAAATTTGTGGAGGTGTGATGCCGATGCAGCATGTATTCTCGTTTACACTTGCGGAAGCCTGGGCGTTTTTGATTTATGCGGCGGGGGCTGCTGCCGCACTGTATGCCGGGGGAGTGGCTATCAGCAAAGTAATCACCGCAGTGAAAAAGCCTAAAGCCGACCAGGACAAACGCATTGCACAGTTGGAGGGCCGCGTTTCAGCGGTTGAGGGATTCTTGAAAAACGACAAACACCGGCTTGACCGCATGGATGAAGGGCAGCACGTGACCATGCAGGCACTGCTTGCCCTGCTTGACCACAACCTTGACGGAAACAACATTGACCAGATGCAGAAGGCAAAGGAAGCCTTGCAGAAGCATCTGATCGGCTAAAAAAAGGAGAAAGCAAAATGGATATTTCTTTTCTGTCCGAATACATGATTCCCGTGATTGTTGGCATTTGCCTGTGCGTGGGCTGGATTGTCAAGCAGTGGATTAAGGATGTTGACAACCGGTATATTCCTACGATTTGCGCAGTGCTTGGTGTTGCGCTGGCCTGCTGGATGAACTGGCCTGAAATTACCGCTACCGTGATTTTGTCCGGCCTTGCAAGTGGGCTGGCATCCACCGGCCTGCACCAGGCTTTCAAGCAGATTCTTGAGGGATTTGGCAATGGGAAGTAAGTTTGACTTCCGAATGAGCCGCAGCGACTATGATGACCTCTGTTTTGATCTGACAGATGACGAACACGCCGTGTTGGATTTGCGGCGGCGCGGGATGCACAATGCCGACATTGCGGCAGAGCTGTATTGTAGCGAAAGGACGGTTAATCGGAGAGTTAGGGCGATAAAAAATAAAATTGGGTAATGAAAAGCCCCCGTTTGTGATTGAATGTATCACAAACGGGGGCTTTCTTGTTTTTATTGCTTCGATACATATACAATCGCGCTACGAATTGCAGTTGATATCGAAATGTTTTTTCCGGACTGCTTTGACATTGTGCATTGCCCCTCCTCGTCTTTTGCCTTTTGATTTTGCCTCGAATTCCTTGTCGGGCGCTTGATATAAGGCTCATTTTCGTCTATGAGCCAGTCACGGCCCATTTTGTGCGCGGTCTTAAATCCTCCGCGCAAAACTTTCTGCCGCACGGTTGCAGGGGTTCTGCCGTGTCGAAAAGCGTATTCCTTGAGAGTAATGTCCATCTTGATACCTCCTGCATCCTTAGATGCTTCCAAAAGTCTCCTCAATAGCGCGGGTAGTCATGTAAATGGGCTTCTCGTTGCTGTGCTCTGCATTCCAATTCCGTGCAACATCGTTTGCGGTTAGTGTTGCAGAAAAAATCTGAATGCTGTCTCTGCTACCAAAAAGCTTGTTGCAGATAGCAACAGCATCTGCGCGGCTCATATCCTTGAACCAAGTCTTGATGATAACTTTATAAATCAGGTCGGTTTCTGCGGCCTTGACAGCTGCTGCCATCTCTTCGTCATCATTCAATCCGCTGCGCTGTGCACCGCCAAAAAGAAAAGCCATGTCATTCGCTATAAAGCTATCTCCGTTACCCCACATTTGCTGATAGGTGTTAACGATGCGCTCGGTTTCGGCCTTGTTCGCTTCGTTTGCCTTGCTGATGATATCTGCGTTGATGTTGTTAATAATGGTGTTAGTCATTTTGTTTTCCTCCTGTTATAATTGTGTGTTTATTCCTTATTTTGCTTATATTATACTACTCTAAAGTAGCATTGTAAATAGACTTTTGAAAAATATTTTGTATAAACTTGGCGTAAAACTGTCGCGTTCGTGTCGCACGTTTTTACGTCTATTTTTTTATAATTAAGCTAGAGGAAACAAAAATGGCTTACACACAAATCAATCTAAATCCAGAACACAAGCGTGTTGGAGATTGTACCGTTCGGGCCATTGCGGCGGGAACAGGGAAAAGCTGGGAAGATATATACGCAGCATTAGCACTTGAGGGCTATTTGCTGCATGATATGCCAACGGCAAATTATGTTTGGGGCAGTTATCTGCGGCGGAAAGGCTGGCAGCGGCACACACTGCCTAACACCTGCCCGGACTGTTACACCGTTGCGGATTTCGCCGCCGACAATCCGACTGGCGTATATATTCTGGCTATGGCAACGCACGTTGTCGCGGTCGTTGACGGCGATTGGCTTGATACTTGGGACAGCGGCGAAGAAACGCCACTGTATTATTGGCAGAAAGGATGATTGACTATGGCGTTTGGCGTACCGTATCAGCCCGGCTATATGCCGAACTATTATCCGATGGGGCAGCAGATGCCGTCGGCTATGCCAGATCAGCTTGCACAGCTCCGGCAGGCGGCGTATCCGCAGCAGCAGCCAACAGCGCAGCAGACCGCGCCTATTATCTGGGTGCAGGGCGAAGAAGGAGCCAAAGCGTATATGGTGGCGGCAGGGAACAGCGTGCTGCTGATGGACAGCGAAAACAGTACATTTTACATTAAGTCCACCGATGCCAGCGGTATGCCGCAGCCTTTGCGCGTTTTTGACTACTCGGAACGCACGGCAAGCCAGAAACAGCCCACACATACCGCGCAAAAGCCAAAAGAAGAATATGTCACACGGCAGGAGTTTAACGCTCTGACAGCCCGCTTTGACGCTCTGACGGCAGACAAGCCTTTGACGCGAAAGAAAAAGGAGGCAGACAATGAGCAACCCTCTGTTTAACGCTCTTGGCGGCGGCAAAATGCCGGGCGCAATGGGACAGTTCCAGCAGATGATGCAGCAGTTTCAGCAATTCCGGGCAAATTTTCAGGGAGACCCCAAGAAAGAAGTAGAAAAGCTGTTGCAATCAGGGCAGATGAGCCAAGCGCAGCTGAACCAGCTGCAAGCGATGGCGCAGCAGTTTAGGTCGTTTATGTGACAGGTTTAATCCGTGCGCACGGTTAGACAATAAAATTTATTTGAAGGGAGTACAATTATGAGTTTGTCTTCGGATGGCACTGTAATGACGATGCCTGTTCAGCCCACGAATAGCGGTAGCGGCAATGGCTGGGGCTTCGGCGGTGACGGTGCTTGGTGGATTATTATCCTGTTCCTGTTCGTTTTCTGCGGCTGGGGCGGCAACTGGGGCAACAACGGTTTTGGCGGCAACGGCAGCACAGGCGCAGTTGACGGCTACATTCTCACCAGTGATTTTGCCAACATCGAACGCAAGATTGACAACGTAAACAACGGCCTGTGCGATGGTTTCTATGCACAGGCGCAGCTTGTAAACGGTGTGCAGAACGCTATGCAGCAGGGCTTTATGTCTGCGGAAATCAGCCGCGCAAACCAGCAGGCGGCATTTATGCAGCAGCTGAATGCAATGCAGATGCAGCAGGCGAATTGCTGCTGCGAAACCCGCGAAGCGATTCAGGGAGTAAATTACAACCTTGCTACGCAGGCCTGCGACACGCGCCAGACTATCCAGAACGGCACGCGGGACATCATCGAGAATCAGAACGCCAACGCCCGCGCGGTGCTTGACGCGCTGACGGCGCAGCGCATTGAGGCTAAGGATGCCAAGATTGCAGAGCAGAGCCAGCAGCTTTTTGCTGCACAGCTTTCCGCAAGTCAGGCTGCGCAGAATGAAACGCTGAAAGCCTATATGAGCGGGCAGCTTGCCTATTACAACCCCCGCCCTGTTCCGGCTTTCCCCGTTCCCGCACCGTATCAGTATGGGAATTGCGGCACCTGCAACTGCTAAAACTGAATAGCAACTGTTTCCAAATAGGAAACTGTTCAGCTCCGTGCTGATTTTGCAAAAAAGCGGCGGGGCAACAGTCCCGCCGCTATATTTATATGAAAGGATCGATTTTATGGCTGAATTTACGAATTCCAGTATCGTGAACGTTGCCGCAGGGCAGAATGTGCCGCTTACAGAAACGGCAGTTTGCGGAAAAAGCTGCATTGTTCACCGTGCCGGGTCTGGCATTGTAACGCTGCGCGGTTTGACAAATCAGTGCAAGGCACGATTCAAAATTTCGTTTGGGGCGAATATTGCAATTCCAACTGGAGGAACAGTTGAAGCGATTTCAGCTTCTCTTGCAATCAATGGTGAGCCGCTGAATAGCGCCACAGCAACCGTGACACCTGCGGCAGTTGAAAATTTCTTCAATATTTACATTGCTGCATTTGTAGAGGTTCCTCGTGGATGCTGCGTAACAATAGCGGTGGAAAATAGCAGCACGCAGGCAATTTCCGTATCCAACAGCAATCTGATTGTTGAACGCGAAAGTTAAGAAAGGGGAAAATAACAATGAGCATGAAAGCAATGAACGATATCCGCGAGATGCTTTGCGATGAATTGGATGACATTTCCCGCAAAGGTGATCTGAATGTCCGCGATTTGGATGTAATCTATAAGGTTACGCAGAGCATCGCCAGCCTTGATGACATCATGGAAGAGGATGGGTACAGCCATGATGGTGGCTGGGAAGCAAAAATGCGTGGGAGTTATGGCAACGATATGCGCCGTGACCGCCGTTATGCGGATGACATGCGCCGCCGGATGGACACAGACCAGGATGACCGCGAATATAAACGCCGCTATGCGGAGGATATGCGCTGAACAGGGGGTGTAAGGCTTGAAAGAGCTTACATACAAGGACTTTGAGGACTATGAACAGCGCTTGATGGAAGAAGCCTATTATTGCATGGGTGATGCAATATCCTCCAAAAGCCTTACAGAATTTGAAAGCATTGTGCGCTGTTACGTTGCCATGAATGACTTTGCAAGAATGCTTCGCATCGCAAAAGATTCCGGCGACTTGAAACAATGGGTGCATAACATGGAAAACGCCGACGGCTCCACCGGCGAACACTGGACGATAGAACAGACCTCTACTTACATGGCCCCGCGTGGGATGGATTGCACAAAAGAAGAATTCTATGCGGCCATGAACATGATGTTCAGTGACTACTATCCGGCAGCTAAAAAGCACAACGTGAACATGGCTGAATTCTATGCAGACTTGGCGGCGGCATTCATCAATGACAAAGATGCTTC
>OWIX01000192.1_pt1 | contig 41335 bp, 44 predicted proteins | sample 1732851 | NCBI WGS metagenome assembly OWIX01 (sample SAMN05065761, study PRJEB22554) | human gut metagenome | biome: ENVO:2100002; feature: ENVO:00000062; material: ENVO:00002003 | host: Homo sapiens | place: USA
TCGCCAGTTCCCGCGGCAGGCGGTCAGAAATTCTGCAAGCTGTTGGATGGTTGTCCTCATAGGTTTGTCCTCCAAATCCTTCTATAACAATACGCACCGCAAAACGGCAAAACGGTCACTTGAACCTGTGAATTTTCTGTAAATTATGAAATGCAGTGAAAAAAGCACCCGGTCAGCAGTGCTGATCGGGTGCAGATTTCAGCCGATGATCCAGAAAGGCCCGCCGGAACCGGCAGCTTTGCTGGCCTCATTCAGAATAATGGACAGCTCCCAGCTCTGTTCGCTCCGCGTCCGGCTGGCTGGATCGGCAACGAGGATCTTTTCATCTTGGACGCCGCGCAGCACGATGAAATGCCCGGACGAGGTAAAATGCCCGGCGGACATGATGGCGACGACCAGCTTGCCGCTGGAAAGCGCGTCCGTGATCCGCTGCGGCTCTGATGCCGTGCAGCCAGAGACCGGCAGACCCCACGCTTCTGCAGCCGCCGGGATGAGCGCGTGATAGGAGCCGCTTCCGCTGCACCAGTAGCCGTGCTCATATGACCACTTTGCCATCTCCACGGGATCGACCAGATCGTCCGTGAGGGAAGACACTACCATTGCCATAGCAGTTGGGCCGCAGCCGTAGCCACCAATATTGTCGGTGCCATAGGGCTTGTTCGCATAGCGTTCATCGAGTTGATTGTAATAGACGACATCTGTGCTGCCATCTGTGTAGCGGATGTCTCCAAGCGCAGGGATCGTGAAGCCGCTCTCAGACGAGGAAAGATTCTGGAACAGGCCGTCGCCCAGAAACAGACTGAGATTTTCGGCGAAGTTCTGTGCGAGCGTTTTCTGTTCAGTGGTCAGATGAAAAATGGAGTCGGCAAAATACGCTTCGCCGCGATAGGAAAGCGTGTAGACGCGCACCGTCACCTCACGAAGCTCTGTGACCTCCTCGCCGTCTTCATTGAGAATGGTTTCTTCTATCTCGCGCGTTTCGTCCTCATAAGTATAGTCGTAAAGTTCGCCAATGCCAGCGCGCAGAAGCTGCTTCATATCCTCCAGAGAAATGGCGGCAACGTCCGTATCGCGGTAGGCACAGTATTGTGAGATGAACAGATTGACGTTATTGATGCGCTCGTTTTCATACGGGTTGACGATCTCATACTGATCGGCGCTGGATGCGGCGAAATCGTCCGCGATCCGCTGCTCGGCATCGGCAATACCACTTCCAAGCAAGTCGCTGACCGCAAATGCAATCTCGTTCATGTTTTCGGTGATCGCTGCCTGATCGTTCAGAATGGTGGTATCGCCGGTGGTTTGCGCCGTGCCGCCGAAGATCAGCGTTGGAAGCATCACAAGGAACAGCAGCGGGATCGCAAGGATGGCGAGCAGCGCAAGAATAATCTTCTTCCCGTGCTTGGCTGCCGCGATTGCGACACTGGCAGCCGCGCCGTAGGGACCGCCGAGGGCGGCCCCATTTGCAGCTGCGGCCGTGATCTTACCTGCTTTTGCGGCGCCTTCCACGACCATTGCGGCGGTGCTGCCGACCTGAACCGCTTCGTCCAGCCCGGTCTGACGACTATCGTTTACGCCCATTCGAGTACAAAGACGACCGACATGATCTCCTGCCCGGTCACAGGCTGAGAGACGGCGGACACGACGGCATCATAGTTGATGGAGAGTGCATCTGCTTCTTTGACCGTCCACGGCGCAGCCAGTGTGAAGACCTCGGAATCGCCGGTTTTGCTGGTCTCGGAAGAATTGATCTTGAAGCCGACCTGCTTGGCATCCACTTTGGCCTTTGCCATGTTGGTCGAATACGGAACAAACTCCCAACCGTTTTTGCTGGTAACGCTGACGGAAGAAACCATTACATCACCGGTAGAATTGTTGACGATGGAAGCGGAAGCAACATAGACCTTACCGGCTTCGTCCACGACGAGCGGCAGGGTCGCCGGAACTGTCACCGAAAACAACTCAGTAATTTCCCAGTGCGCATAATACGTTGTCGCAGCAGTTTCCTTGAAAACGGTGTTTGCCGTAACTTCTGTACCGCCGTCTTTCTCCGTAAACCAGCCTAAAAATTCGGCGTTTTTACGTTCCGGATCGGTGGGGAGAACGAGTTTTTCACCGTAAGTCTGCTCGGTCGTTTCCGAACGTCCGTCGCCAAGGTTCCATGTCACAGTATAGGTGTTTGCAGTGAATTGCGCATAGAACGTCTGGCTGGTCGTAATCGACGTGACGGTGTTATAGAGCTTGCCGCCCGTTTTTTCGGTATACCAGTTCTTGAATGTGTATCCGGTTTTCACAGGAGAAGCGCTGGGCGCGGTCGGCTTGCTGTTCGGCTTCATGGTTTCGGAAAAGCTGGCCTTGCCGTCGATCGTGCCGCCGTTGCTGCCTGCGTCCCATGTGACCGTCAACGAAACCGTTGCGCCGCAATCGTCGCACTTTCCATCGCCGTTCGCATCGGTGTGGTCTGCATATTCATAGCCAGAATCTCCGCAAGCCGAGCACGTCTTGGTACGCTTATGCTGCGTTTCGCTGTCCGAAACCCACGAACCGTAGGAATAGCTGTGATCTGCATAATCATAGGTAGACGCGCTACAGGACGTACAGGTTTTTGCACGTCGGTGCTGCGTATCACTGTACTTGCTCCATGCGCCAGTGGAATAGCTATGATTTCCGTATTCCGTTGTGGAGTACCCACAAGTACGGCAGGATGCCGTTCGGCTGTGCTGGCTGGAAGAAGAATTGCTCCAAGATCCATAACTCATGCTGTGCGAAGCGTAGTCATAGTCTGTCGCGCTGCAGTTCCGGCAAGAACCAGTGCGCCGATGCTGGCTGGACGAATACTGCTCCCAGCTCCCATAACTGTAACTATGGCCGCTGGAGTAGATGGTTTCGCTCTTGGTCTGACCGCAGGCGCACGAATAGCTTCTGTAACCATTGCTGGTGCAGGTAGCCGCCTGCTGACTTTGCAGCACCCACGTATGGCTGCCGCAGTCCGGGCAGGTGCCGGAACCGTAAGCGCCAGCGCCGTGGCTCTTGTAGGTGTATGTTCCAAGATACTGAACGTAGTGGCAGGAATTACATTCGTTGTAATTTGCGTGGCCGCGCGAAGAATGCGCGACTTCCACGTAGGTGCCCTGAAACGCGTATTTGCCGCAGGACGGGCAGTTGCCGATGATCGTACCAGTGGACTGCACTGAGGCTCCCGGCGCTTTCTTGATGCCGCTGTCCGCGGGAGTGCTGGAATATACGCCATAGAGATCGTAGAAATAGCGGTCACTGCGGTTCGATGCCGCCCAATCGTAAGTGTGGAACGGCACCGATGATTTGGGATAGCCAATCAGGTAGCCGATATAGAGCGTATCGCCGCTGTCGTTTTCCCGCCAGAAGGCGTCCTCACCGATGCTTTCAAGAATTGTCTCACCATAATACATTGTGAGGGTGGACAGCTTTGAGCAGCCATAGAACGCATGGCGGCCAATGACCGGGGTCAGCGGCAGCTCGGCGGTGGTCAGGCTGACGCAGCCCTCGAACCAGTACGCCAGATCTGGGATGGTCAGCGTTTCCACGTCCTCAAACCAGACCTCGGTGATCTGCTCCCGCACAGCCGCCCATGGCTGATCGTCCTCGCTGGTAAAGACCGGCGCTTCGCCGCTGCCGGAGATGGTCAGCCAACCCTTGGAGTCCAGCGACCATTTGATGCTGCTGCCCGGAATCGTGCCGCTGGTCGCAGCTTCACCAGAAACGGACTGCACGGCGATTTCTTCGTCAGGGGCGCTTTCATAGACCGTGTGTTCGTGATCTTCGACTGCAAACGCCGAAATGCTCAGCGAAAACACCATACAGAGGGCAAGCAGCAATGCGGTGAATTTCTTGAAATTCTTCATCATGCAGCCTCCTTTTCACTCACAGCGGCAATGGTGAACACAATTGTTGCCGCATTGACATTCGTAACAGCCTCGGACGCAGAAACTTTCGCTTTATAGCGGATGGCGAGATTTTTCTCAGCCGGAATCGCTGGGAAGGCGCCGTCCGCAAGCGTCAGCGCGCCCGCACCCTTGGTTGAGCAGCCGTTGATACTGAGTGCGATGCTGTTTTTGCCTGCGCTGAAATCATCATAGCTGCCGATCTCGAATGTGCCAGCCTGAACATCCACTTTTGTGACCTTAATCGCGCCGGTCTTGCCGGTATTGGTGATGGCTGCGTTGTTCGCGCAGACCACATATCCATCCACCAGTGAAACAGGCAGTGCGGCCGGAACGGTGCAGGAGATGGGCGAAACCGTGTTGACCACGGTCAGCGTGACCGGCACTCTGGCTTCGGTTGTTTCCGCAGCGGACGCGCTGACCGGAAAGGCAAAAATAAGCGCCAAGAGCAGCGCCAGAGATTTCTTCATGTCACTGCACCTCCTTCGGCCAGAGGTATGCGGTATGCAAAGTCAGCTCTGTGTTCAGCGTGCCGATCTGTTTGCCGTCACGGAACGCGGTGACAGTGACCGTGCAATCCACGTTCCCGAACTCCGGCGCTTCCAACAGCGTCAGCGCGGAAATGCTCTTGCCTGCGGCAAGCTCAAAGGCGTCCGCGATCAGCGTATTGTCCTTATTCCTGCGGATTTCCACTTTATAAGTGTCGCTCTTGCTGTTGTTCACGAACTCCGCTTTTACGCCGGTTTCTCCGACCAGAGCATATAAATGAGCAGGAGCAGCAAGAGCAATCTGATTGTCCGCGACAATCGCGTTGAGCTGCTTCTGGGCTTCGCGTAGTCCGGAAACGTCGTAAAAAATGACTTCCGTTTCCTTGTGCTGCTTCGCGCGCTCCGTAATGCGAACCTTGATCGTGTCAATGACCGCAAGGGTGGAATCTCTGTCATAGATGACTTTCACGGCATCGTCTACACGGGCTACGACAACAGCGGGCATATTCGTCCCAGCGTTGCAGTACACGGCTTTCGTACCGCCGCCCCAGACAAGAAGCCTGCCTTTGACAGTAACATTATCGAGCGTGATTTTGCCATCTGCTGCGCCGCAGCCGATGATGAGGTCGCCGTCCACGGTCATATCCTTGAGCATTACTTCGTTGGTGCGGATCAGGACACTGCCTTTGATGTCCTTGTCGTAGGTTCCTTTTACCGTGATATAACTGCCGATGATGTTATGGAAAATCTGCGCAAATTCTGCGCGGGTGATATTATCCAGCGGTTCCAGCCCTTTGGTTCTGCCGTGGATATAATCCGCGCCGACCATCGCGCGAACGTAAGGCAGCGCCCAGTTGGAAATCTCGCTGCGGTCGGAGAACGCGGACAAATCCGTTTTGGAATACGAATCGTAGTCCAGTTCCAACGCTCTCGCCACAACGGTCATGGCTTCTTGCCGCGTGATGGGCGCATCCGGGGCCATTGCCGTGTTCGATCTGCCGTTGTATGTTCCCATTTGCACCGCCATGGCCACATCTTCAAAATACCATTTGTCTTTGGAAACGTCCTTGTACTTAGAAATGTCGGCTTTCACGTAGCAGCCGAACGAGCGGTTGATGATCGCCGCCATCTCCGCACGAGTCATATCGCCGTTTGGGTCGATGATGGTCGCGCTCTTGCCATACAGCAAGCCGTTGTCCACGGCGGCGCTGACCGCTTCTGCGTACCATGCGGATTTATCGAAATCGCGGAAATCTGTGGCTTTGCGGTTGACCGTGTTTGCCGCCGACGCGCTGACGGCCAAGGAAAGGCACGATGCAACGGCGAGAATCATTGCGAGGATTCGTTTTTTCTTCACGTTGAATACCTCCTGTTAGAATTTAAGGGGAACGCTTTTGACGTTCCCCTTGAATGAATTGCAATCAGACCGCATCCCAAGCGATGATGAACAGGACGCTTGCGATTGCGGTGTTCGTGACCGCCCCGGAAACCGGCGTCACGATAGCGTCATAGCTAATCCCGATGGAGTTTGCGGAGGTGTCGCCCACGCCGGACATGAAGCAGCCTTCAATGGCAGTATCAAGAAGCGTCTGCTTGCTGGCGTTCTTGTTATCAGTCGCCGCAGCAGCACCGCCGCCGATGGCGAGCTGGAAACCGAACTTGTTGCTGTTAACTTTCTCATGGGCGAGGGTGTCCTTGCTGCCGAACGCGGCCAGCGACCAACCCTGCGCGGCTTCGATGGAAATATTCGCAACTTTTACTGCACCAAACGAATTGTTGATGATCTTCGCGTCGGTCGCGGTGGAAACCGTGCCGTCAGTGCCAACAGCAACCGGGAGGACGGTAGGCACGACTACGGACATTTTGGTAGCTGCCGGGTCGCCGCCGATGCTGCCGTCCGCGGTGCTGGACAGGGTAACAGACGAAGTGCCAGTGCCGCCAGAAGCGTCCACGGTGTTGGCAGCGGAAGCGGAAATGGCGAGGGATGCGAGCATACAAATTGCGAGAACGAGGGAAATAATCTTCTTGGTGTTTTTCATAGTTAAAATCTCCTTATTTTTGATAATCAGTTTTTGATGGTAATGTTGATGATAGCACCGGCTGTGCCGATGATTTCGCCACTGACCGGATCAAGGTTGTGGAACATGGCTGTGCATTCGTATGTGCCAGCCGGAAGCTCCACATCGAGGGCAGCACGTTCGATCTTGCTGCCCACAGGGATCGCTTTGGACTGATAAATGACCTCCTGTGTGTCGTTGCGGATAAACTCCACCTGCTGGGGGTAATTGTTGATCGATTCGTTGACGATCATCACGTTGCCCTCGGACGTGCCATTCTCAAAGTACGGTGCGGTGTTCATGCTGATGTTGATCATGCCTTCCGCGACCTTTTCGTTCAGTTTTTCCGCAATTTCTTCGGGCGAAAGGTTATCCCAGCCGCCTTCAACTGCGGAATCATCGTAAACAATGCCCGTCTTGGGATCGTCCTTGGATGCAGGAGGCTTGCGGAGCATCCGAACGGCAGTGAAAATGCCGAGCATGAGCGCGGCGGCGAGGCCGACAACGGCGAGAATGACGAATGTTCTGGACTTCGCGTCCCGTTTTTCAAATTTGTGCATAACAATTTCCTTTCTGTCTTGGGACGCGGAGCCGTTCTGCGGCTGGTCGCGCGCCCGGTATGATGGATGTTTGGTCATGAGGTCAAGCCTCCTTCCTGCTGGGCAAAGTTGTCTGCCCATGAAAAAAGCGCCCACCTTCAGGGCGGACGCAGACAATGAACGCGATATTTCATCGGAAACCTCCTGCTTTTATTTCGCCGCTTTTCTGTAAGCGTCGATGACTGCTTCCTTGAGCGCTGTGCGCGCTCCGGACGTGATGGGATGAAAAACATCCATGTACAGTGTCTTTCCGTTCTTGTTGAATGCTTTCTGCGGCATGAAGATGTTCAGCCCCTGCTTGGATTCTGCCAGCCGGACGCCGTGTACCTTGAACATCCCGTCAAAGGTGACGGTTGCATAGGCTTTGATCTTCGCGCCAGCGTCCGCGATGTGGTCGATGGTGACCTCGATATTAGAAAAATCCATGTTTCAAATCCCTCCTTATTCCGCTTTGTAAACGGTATCGCCCTTCATGAGATGCCGCGCAAGCTGGCGCAGGCACAGGCCGCGTTTGCGCAGACGTGCCAGCAGTTCTGCGGGGATGGTTTGCAGGACAGCTTCTGCATTTTCATCGCTGCGCGCATATTCCTCACAGAGCGAGTCGCAGCTTCCGCAAGTCTGTTCCAAAGCCGTCAGCAGCGTTTCCTGCGCGCTTTTCAGCATCGTCAGCGTATCAAGCACCGCTGCCGCGCTCATCTGGCGGCTGGCCAGGAGGATACTGCGCCTCCCGGTCGCCATCACCGTCATTGGGGCCATTGCTGCCAGGTGACATTTCGCGGCCATTTCCGGCTTCACCTCCAGCTCCAGCCGGAGCATCGTTTTTGTCTGTTTCATGTTCTCTCCTTCTGAGATAAATTTCCCGCAGTGATCCACAGGTCGGTTCGTGCACCAGCACGAGATCGCCGTTCTCGATCTCGGCTGGGAACATACTGAACTGCGGCTGGATGTACGGGCGCGGGTCGTAATTTGTGATAATGAGTTCGCCGTAGGTCGCACCGGCCTTTTGGGAGAGAGGGTTATTGCGTCGGAACGCAAGGATATAAAAATCGCCGTACAGACTGCGGATGAACGGGCAGTCGTTGTACGACACGACGATGTATCCTTTGCATTGCGAGAGAATGTGGTGCAGTTCTTCGTGCTTTTCCTTCGGGAAGTCAACGGCATATAAGCTCTCGGCGTCAAAGTACGGCGGATCGCAGTAGATCAGGCTGTCCGGCCCGTCACGTTCTCGAATGATATCCAGACAGTCTTTATTTTCGATGATGACATCCTGCAGCCGCTTGGATGCATCGTCGAAAAGATAAAGAAAGTTCGTCAGGTTGTTCGGCCGGACTCCAAACGAGCTGGTCGTGCCGCTGAAGCTGCCGCGGCAGACCTTGTAATATGCCGCCGCCCTCTGGACATCGAACAGGTTGCTTCGCCCCCGCAGGATTTGCAGGAGTTCTTCCCGTTCCTCGCCGGAGAAGCATTCCATCACGGCATTTCGCTCGTCTGCAATGCGCTGCTGCAAAAGCTCCTTGTGCTTCATGAACTCTTTTAGAAGGTCAAATTCGGCCCTCGAATGGAGCGGCAGGAATTTCAGCTCCTGCACCAACTGAACGGTGCATTCCCGCGCACACAAAAAGAGGTTTACAAGATCACAGTTGAAATCATTGTAAATGTCCATGCGGCTGACCTTGGGCTGCATACCGAGCAAAAGTGCGCCGCCTCCGCCGAACGGCTCCAAGTACAGCTTCGGGCTTGGCGGGAACACCTGCCAGATGTACGGGATCAGCTTTTCCTTGCTGCCGATCCAAGGGATAAACGGCCTAGCGATCCCGGCCACCCCCGTCCGGCTTCTCAGAAAAGTTCGCCATTGCCTGCTCCAAGCCGCAGATCGCCGTGTCCAGACCGGCGCGCATTTCCTTGAGCTGCCGAATGGTAGAATACAGCTCTGCGGCATTGCTGGCGTAAAAATATCCCTCACGGCTGCTGGCAATGGGAACGGCTTTGCGCCGCAGGCGGTTGACCTTCTTCCGCAGGTCGCTCTCGCGGAGATTTTTCTGCCGGACGAGGTCGCGGCTGCAAATGAGATGCTCGCGCCCAAAGCAGAAGCGTTTCAGATAGTCGCGCAGTTCTTCATCATTCATGTTTGTCCTTTCCGGGCCGATTTCCCGGAAAAGGGTGCAAAAAAGAAGGGCTGCTTTCCTCTACCCGGAAAACGGCCCTTCTGCAATTTCATTATTCATTTATGTGGTTCGAGCGGTTTGCCGCCCGGAATCAGTTCAAAGAGCTTCTGCTCCTGTGGCGGATTGCCGCCCGCCGAGCGCCATCCGGCAAGAAACGCAGCGCGGATGATGTCATAGAGCGCCTGATGCGCTTCGTCCGCATCGGCTCCCTCCAGAAAAGCGTCCAGCGCCTTTTCAAATTCGTTGCTCATCATGCTCTTTCACCACACAATTTCGGTATATACTCGTTCTGTGTGGTATTTTACCATGATTTTCTCCAAAATACAACATAGTCCGCGTATTTGCGCAAAGTATATCGACGAATACTATAGGCATCTCTCGTAAAATAGAGGCAGCAGGGAGGTGCGTCATGGATAAGCACTATAAGGATTACATCCAGATCGGGTTGAATATCATGCGGTACCGCAAGGAGCAGGGGCTGACACAGGATCAGCTTTCCGAGATGGCGGGCTATTCGCGCAATCATTTGCAGCGCGTCGAAACCGCCGTCTGCAAGCCGACTGTCGGTCTGCTTCTGGATGTGTCGGAGGTTCTCGGCGTTCCGGTGGAACGGCTGATGGAAATACGGAAATAAGACGAGCGTCTGCTTCGGCAGGCGCTTTTTACATCCCCATCTGCGGTTCCTGTGTCTGCTCCTGCTGCTGTTCCGAGATCGGCTCGTGCAGCGGGCCGAAATCCTCACGGTTGACCATGCCGTAGGGTGTGATCTCCGCGCCGTACTGTTTGAGGACGTCTTCTGCGTAGGCTTCGCGGTTCAGATGCTTATAGATCAGGTCTGCATCTCTGCCGCCGAGAACGAATTCCAGCTCATCCCGCACCAGTGCGTCCTTATCACGTATTTTTGTCTCGAAGCAGTATTGCGGCAGCTTTTCAATGCGGTCGAAGACATCGTCCAGCGTCTCACACTGCGTCGCACTGACCACAGCTTTGAATTTTGTAAGCTGTCCGCCTGCCTTCAATTCCTGAAGGGACTGCGCCAGCTCGTTGATCCGCGGAAGATCCTCCACGTCGGTCAGCAGGGTGTTCAGCTGCGGTGCGATGGCATCGCAGCCGGTGAACTGCGCGTCGAACCATTCCGGTGCATCGAGTTCTTTTTGGACTTCCTGCATCCGCTGTTCTGTTGCAGGCAAATCCAGAACGGCTGTTTTCTGCTCATTTTCATGATTCATGAGTGTCAAGCGGATCATATAGGAAATTTCCCGCTGCGGCTCGTGATCCGGCAGCAGCTCCAATTCCTCCGTGCGGACAACATAGCCGTGCGGCGTGAACACACCGGCTTCGTCCTCGCGCATCTGTTTGCCGATTTTGGCGTAATCCAGAAGGGCATAGACACTGTCCGGCAGAGCATCCAGATCATCCCGAAAGCCGTTTTCTACATAAAATTTTCCGAGTGCTTCGTCCGTATGGATATCTGCAAGCACATGACAACGATTCACGTTGGCAGCCAGCATCATCAGCTCCGGTACGGTAATGATTCCGCTGTTTTCCTGCATATGATTCTTGACCTGCATCTGCAAGAGACCTTCCATCGCTGTTTCCTGATAGTCATCCAGCTTACTGAGCTGCTCTGTCAGGGAACTGAACTCGAAGATCGACATATTTTCGTCCAGATGGGGCGCAAGGTAGTCAAAGCAGTAGAATTCATCCACCTGCCAATACACATCACCCGGCGACTTCGTGTGGATCTGCTCGAAGGCGTCCAGCATCTCGTACTGGCTGACAGGAAACGTCAGCTCCACGCCGCGTTCATCGCTCGATGCGCTGCTTACCAGATAGACCTCACATACTTTGCGCAAGGGTCATTCCTCCTGTCTGCTCCTGCTTCTTCTGCATTTCTTCCACAAAAGCCGGGTCTGCACCGGGCACTGTCCATCCGTGCATACTTCCGCACAGCATGGCTTCCTCCTGCGCCGGTGTCACACCGAGGCGCTGGTTCTGTTCATCCGCGATCTGACGGTTCTGCGCGCGGTCCGGCGTGTTCCAGTCACTTGGATAGTAACCGCTCTCGCCGCGTTTGATGCAGATCAGTACGCCGGTGCTGGGCAGCGTGGAAAAACAGAGTTCCGGCATACCTTCTGCATACCTCTGGCTGAATCGTTCCTGTTCGGTCTGGATGCTCCAATTATCACAGCTCCAGAGGTGGACATACAGCTCATCGCCGCCGTTCACGCGAATTTCCTGCTGCTCGAAGTTCTCGCCCCAGCCGTCAGACATTTGTCCGGAGAGGTATTCTTTCAGCGTTTCCAGTTCTTCTGCGTCCAATTTGCCCGCAACGCGGCATTCCGCCACGCCCCAGAGCTGACCGTTCCGTTCTTCCACTGCGAAAACAGCCGAATGAACCTTACGATTGACGCTGTCCGTTTCGTCATACCAGTGCATAACGCCGCGCTCGGTTTCCTTCGGCATCCGGCTCTTGAGAAGCGCCGCCGCGATTTTTTCCTGATATGCCTGCAGCAACCGGCCGTCCAGCACGACACTCTCATTTTCGAGATCGCCGTAGCGGTTACGCTCATAGAGGTCTGCGATCAGCGGCGCATAGAGCTTCAGCGTTTCCAGCTTGGGCGGCAGCACTGTGAAGCTGTCCTCACCGGGAACAATCGCCAGCGTCCGGCCATTGTCCCACTTCATGTGAAGCTGTCCGTCGTCATCCACCACATCCACAACGCCCTCCGTACCGGGGGTAACCGGCGCATATGGGTCATTCATGGAATTGAGCCGGATGCGTGTACCGGGCGGATACTGCTCCTGAATGAATTTTACCATTTTTCTGTCCAAATTTACATCCCTCCCATCTGCATTTCCTGAGTTTCTTCGTTCTCCGACCGCTGATACTGCTTGAGTCTCTCTTTCGCCCAATCCGGCAGATATTCGTCTTTCAGAACGCCAATAAAATCATTCCGGTTCCAGCGCGTCTGCTCTCCATCACCGAGGCAGACGCAAAGAATGGAACGTCCGCGTGCGGTCGGGCTGCACCCAAAGCCGCTTTCCGCCAGCCTGAGCTGATTCTCAGGTGACCAGTATTCTTCTTTCAGGGTATTTGGCGAGAGAACAAGCACCTTGCCGGTGTAATCCAGTTCGCTCGAATCCGGTTCGCACTGCTTCTGATCGAACATTCCAAGATCCATGACGAGCTTTCTGTAGTGTGAAATGAAGCCATCCAGAATGGCAGAATGGCTTCGGGCTGCGAAGCAGTAATTATGCACTTCATCCTCCGGAATGTAATGGCTTTCCGCCCAAGCTCGGTTGTCCGGACGGAAGCGTCCATCGCCGCGCCGCTCCTGCACCGTGTTCGCAAGGACGTGCTCCACACGCTTGCAGCCGTAAAGCTCGACGATCTTTTCCACCGTGCCGTCCTTCAGGTGCATCCCGTCGAAGTTTTCCCGAATGAGAATATCGATCCCACCCGCACAGGCGCAATTCTCGCGGAAGCTCTCGCGCCATTTTTCGATCTCTCCGCGCTTCATTGCGTCTTTTGCCGAATACGGATAAAGCGGGACCTTACTCTGCATCGCCGACGACCTCACATGAACAGGGGACCGGCGTGATCCATACGTTCAGCATATCATCCAGCGCCCGCAGATTGAGATGGTTGTCCACGAAGAATTTCAGCACATACCGCGGTACATCCGCCAGATCCGGTGCACAGGCTTCTGCTTCCCCGACAATAACCTCGCCCTCATTCACGAAGCACGCCAGCTTTGCGTTTTCCGGGATACCTGCCTGCTCACGCGCCCACGCCGGGACCGTGACCTCGCATTCCTCCAGCACGTCCTCGACGGTGAGCGCCTCGTCCGCTTTCTCACACGGCCCGCATTCCGCAGCGACCGCCGTCAGCATTTCCGCCGCGTACAGATTCAGTCTGTCCAGCATCTGCAGCAGCTCCACAATGGGCATACTGTCCTTCGTAACCAGCACCACGCCGTCCATCGGAATGGCAGCAAGAATTGTTTCCTTCGCCAGCCCTGCTTCTTCCAGCGCCGCTTCCGGCACAGTGCTCAGTCTGGTTTTCTTTTTTGCTTCTGTTTTCAATATTATTCCTCCATTCACATTCCGCCCATCTGCATTTCTTCAGATGGGGCTAAATTATAATCTTCTTCACGGCACGGGTTTTCCTCGCCATAGAAGTCATACACGATATCATCCACTGCCTTGCGAATCACCGGGTCCTGTGTGATTGTGCGGAATCGGAAACCAGTTGTCGCCTCATGCGGCAGTTCCTTGCGGATGCAGTCCAGATATTCTTTGGCATCTGTGAACTGCTGCGCATCGCCATTGATAAAGCTGACACTTCCCACAATTTGCGCGTCAGTAGATGTCTTCGTCATCGTCATCCTCCGGCGCATACAGCGCCAGCTTTGCGGCATCCGCCAGATGCGCGCAGATGGCAAGAACACCGGTCACGCCAATGATCACGCCAAGCGTGATTACAATTGCATTTTTCAAAAACTCTTCCTCCTTTACATCATTTGCAGTTCCTGCTCCTGCTGATGGCTTTCTGCCGGATCATCCCGCATCAGTTCCTCCAGCGTCAGCATGCCATGGTAAGAAACATAGCCGCGGTTCACAAATACGCCATCCTCCTGAAGCATCCGATTTACGCCGTAATCACCATAGTTATAGAAATCTTCAAGGTTCTCGTCATATTCGTAATGACCGGACTGTTGTATCATGTATTTTCCAAGGTCCTCCGGCGTGTGGACGTTTGGTGCAAAATCAAATTGATCGAGGTTTTCTGCCAGCTGGCGGATATTGGCTGCACACGTTGGTTTCGCCATCTGGCAGACTGCGCCGAGCTTCACAAAATCCTGTTCCTTGAAATTTGAACACGCATGGCACAGCCGGTTCAGTTCAAAGAGCGATTCGTGTTCAAAGTCCAAAGCGCAATCGACCGCATCCGGAAACCGACTGCCTGAAAACAGGATCCGTATTTCGCCGCAAGAGGCAATCCCGGCACGAAGCATCGCGCGTTCCAGCTTGATCCGGCTTGCCGGGAGCTGCACCCACTCCTGTTTCTTTGGATCATCTTCACCTGTGGCTCGGATTTTCAGCTCCAGGATGCAGTTTTCTGCCATCCAGATCGGAGGCAGATGCTTGCGGTCATACGCCTGCTCCAGCTTCATGCCGTTGTCATACACAACACCGTATCTCGTTACATAGCCGGGCTGCCCGGAGATCAACGCCAAAGCCGTCTCCTTTCCATCCAGATTCTCCAGTTCTTCCGAATCACAGGCGCCGTGGACGGTCAGATAGTGCTTTCGGCCGACCCTTTCCAGATCGCTGAAATCTGAAATGACCGTCACATCTCTGGCGCAGAAAGAAAGATCGATCAGCTCGTCCGCTGTGGATAATCCGAATCGCTCCACCGATGCATTAAATTGCAGCAGTTCATATCGGTCGAAGCTCTCCAACTGCTTTCCGAGCCAATCCAGTTCATCCACGTTTGCCATCGCGTTTGTCATTCTGAGCAGAGCAGGGCAGTCAGGGACGCGAATGCTTTCGATGCAGCAGTCCTGCTTTCTTACGTCACCAATTTGGAGATTCTGCAAAGCGAGGATCACATTTTCATAGCGTTCCTCTGGGATTGGAAACGTGACTGCCAGCGCCCCTAACTTCGGCTGACTGCGGTTTCTCAGCGTTGCTTCAAACACGTTTTTCACCTCGCTTCTCGATTTTCTGCATATCCGTAAATGTGCACTCACCGTTTCCGCGCCAGCAGATGAACGCGAGGCGCATATACGGGCACTGACCCTCGTGCGGATACCAGCTGCACTGTATCGTTGGCGGCGGGTCTGGGTGTGATTGCAGCGGCGGCGCGCGGAAGCGTGGCTTCCAATATTCTTCTTGTCTGTGCTTCATGAAATCCCTCCTGAACGCAAAAAAAGCCGAGACTTCCAAACGAAATCTCGGCTCTTTGCAAATATTACATTGTCTGTTCCATTGTTGGGCGCTGCTCCTGCGTCTGCTGCGGCAAAAGAAGTTCGATTTGCTCTTGCACACTTTGGAGCTGCTTTTCCTCGGCATACGAGAGTGTCGCGTCGTCCTCCAGCGCAAACTCGCAGGCATTTTTAATCACAGCAATCTGCTCGTCTGAAAAAAGGCGCTGGCTTTCCACAAGACCGGCACGGACGGCGAAGTCCTGCTTTGCCGCTTCGTAGTTTTCCATGAAGTAATGCCCGGCATGAACGCCCTGCCGGTCGAAGTCCCATTCCCACGTCACGAATTTAGCGCCCTTTACCCCAAGCTGTCCAGCCAGCACCGCGTCACCAAAATCCGCAAGTACCTTGTAGGTATCATCCAGACCGACAGCCTTCAGCGCGGGCGCGCGATCAAAGATTTGCATATACTCTTTGACCTGTGCAGCCACTTGTGTCACTGTCCGTAGTTTCCGGTCTACTTCCGCCCCCGTAATATCCGCTGGTCGGAAACGGACGATGCCGTCTCTGTCAACCGAGCAGAGCGGCTGTCCATTCCATTTGACGCGGATCAGACCGTCCTCCAGTAGCCTTGCATCCAGCTCCTTGCGCAGGAGCTTCTGTTCTACCTCTTGCAGAAATCTTTCCTTCTGCGATGTGTTTTCTTCGCACATACAATACACCTCCATTCTCAGCGCCCTTTTTGAGCGCAAAAAAGGCGCTGGTCATTGGTTCGTGAAAACCAACAATCCAGTGCCCTTAACTTTGTGAAAGATTTTTCTTCGTTTTTTCCGGAATCTCGCCGCCGCAGCCCTCTGAAAAAGGGCGCTGACAGCAAAAATTCCTTGAATATGGAAAAGCAGAGGTTCAAAACCCCTGCCATCCGTGATTTCATCTATGGAGTTACCAAAGAATTTTGAGAATAAAAAATTGCCGAACCCATTGAGATGACTGGCTTTTTTGCCATTTCATCTATAGTGTTCGGCAATCATGGTGCCGGTGGCCGGACTCGAACCGGCACGCCATCGCTGGCGGTGGATTTTGAGTCCACTACGTCTACCAATTCCATCACACCGGCATCGCGCTGTTATTATACAGCATAGCGCGCAGAAATTCAAGAAAAAACTTCCGAAAAATGTGTTATTCCTCTGATTTCATTTGCTCGTTGAGGTGTTTGCAGAGAAGCGCAAGGGATGCGGCCATGTTTTCGTTCTGGACGAGGATGTGGTCAGGCACGTTCAGGTGCTTGGGGGCAAAGTTCCAGATGGCCAGAATGCCGTTATTGATCAACAGATCGCAGACGCTTTGGGCCTGCTCTGCCGGAACGGTGATAATACCGATTTTGATCTGGTCGCGGCGGCAGATCTCACCGAGCCGGGACAGGTGCATGATGGGCTTTCCGCTCTTGGAGGTGCCAATGATGGCGTCGTTTTCATCAAACGCCGCGACGATATTGAGGCCGTATTCCGCAAAGCCGGAATAGCCCAGCAGCGCACGGCCAAGCTTGCCTGCGCCGATCAGAACGGCGTCGTTTGTATTGCCGTAGCCCAAAAACTGTTCGATATCGGCAACCAAAGCCGCACGGTTATAGCCGATCTTCGGGCGGCCGCCGGAGGAAACGAGCGCAAGATCCTTGCGCACCTGCACCTCGCCCATATGAAGCCCCGCCGCAAGCGCCGTGGCGGAGATATTGATGCCGCTGCTCTCCGGCATACCTTTCAAATAGGCAAGATAGGTCGGCAGGCGCTTGAGCGTCGCGCGGGATATTTCTTTCTCCATGAAACCGCTTCCTTTGCTGATATCGATATAATGTATCGATAAATTTATATCACATCTGCGGCTGTTTTGCAAGTCCCCTCTCAGCTGTAGATCTGACGTGAAATCTCACGGCGCAGGCGCAGCATGATGCGTTTTTCAAGCCGGGAAATATACGACTGCGAAATGCCCATGATGTCTGCAACCTCCTTCTGCGTCTTCTCCTGCCGGCCGCCGAGTCCAAAACGCATGGAGACAATCTGCTTCTCCCGTTCTGGAAGACGTCCGAGCGCCTGACGCAGAAGCTGGTGATCAACATCGTCCTCCAGCGGCCGCATAACAATATCGCCGTCTGTGCCGAGTACATCGGACAGCAGTAATTCGTTGCCGTCCCAGTCGGTATTGATCGGTTCGTCGAGCGAAACTTCCGTCTTCTGGTTAGCAATCTTGCGGATGTGCATCAAAATCTCGTTTTCAATGCAGCGCGACGAATACGTCGCAAGCTTGATGTTCCGGTCGGGCCGGAAGGTGTTGACGGCCTTGATGAGTCCGATGGTCCCGATGGAAATCAGGTCCTCGAGATTGACACCGGTGTTTTCAAAGCGGCGTGCAATATACACAACAAGGCGCAGATTGTGCTCAATAAGCGTCTGTTTGGCCGCCTCATCACCCTGCTCCAGCGCGGCGACTGCCTGCCGTTCCTGCTCGGGCTTCAGCGGTGCAGGCAGCACATCGCTGCCGCCAATGTACATGATCTTTCCCGTCTGCAAAAGGCCCAGCTTCTGCAAAATGACTTCTAATTTCATCCAATCGTTCCTCCTATCAGCGCATCATAATTTCCTCCGTCTGAAACGGGCGTCGGGGAAAAAGCCGCGAGGCAGCGCTTCCGAACGCCCGGCTTGACCTGTATCTCACAGCGCAGGCACAACAGGAGTCCGGCCTGTGTGCCGACGCATTTGTAGCTTAAAAGCCGCGCCGGAAGCGCTGGATCGCGCGTTTTCAGCCGCAGCAGCAGTTCCGCCGGGTCCGCGAGCGCGGCAGGCGTGATAGACACATCCGGCAGAAGCGCCCGCAGTGCATCCGCCTCTGCGACGAGCACGCGTTCGCCGGTCATAGGGTCACGGAGCGTACAGCCGGTGTCGTGCAGCGCGCGGACCGGGGCGTGATTAGCCCCATACAGAAGCGTCATGGACCGGATCTCGCCACCGTGCTGGGCCGTGCAGGAAAAGACGGTATAGCAGAGCAGATACAAAAGTCCTGCCAGTAAAAGAAGTCCCAGAATGCTCACTGCGTAGAACGTGCCGCCCGGCAGGACGAGAACGTCTGTCCCGAACAGCTGTGCGGCTAAAACCGCAGCACCAGCAAACGCACAACCTGCTGCGAGAAACAACAATCCCGTGCGGAGGGTTTGACGGCTCGCGCCGAATGCGATCAGCAGCATCACGACGAGGCTTATCAGCTTCATTGGAAGCCCCTGCAAAACGCCAAGCGGTGCGAACAGAGTTGCAGCCGCGTACAGTCCGCCGAACAGAGCCGCTGCCAGCAGTCGCAAACGCGCGATTCTTCCGCCGCCAAGCTTTGCCGCGCAGATGAGCAGCAGATAATCCACCGCACCATTGAGTAAAAACGCCTCGTCTGCGTAAACTGTCACCTGCACTCCTCCTCCCCTGTTTGTCCGTGCTTCAAAAGCATACGCCGCAAAGGCAAAAAAAGAGGTCGCAATTCCAAGCGGAATTGCGGCCTATCGTTCGTCATGTTTTCCTTGTAATGTCAGATCTGCTTCCCGTCGCGCAGAATCTGACGGATGCTCTTTTCCGCCTTACTGCGTGGGAGCATGAGTTCGTGCCCGCAGCCGGTACAGCGCAGACGGAAGTCCATGCCGCTGCGCAGGACAAGCCACTGCTTCGCGCCGCAGGGGTGCTCCTTTTTCATGACGAGGATATCGCCGACCTGTACGTCCATGCTTCTATCTCCTTCCTTCCCCCGCCTGCATATATTGGAGCAGGAATTGGGGGGGATCTTATGAATCAGTTTCTACCGGAGGGGCTGTACCCGCAGCCGGAGGGATATACCAGAGAGGATCTGCTGCTGGCAATGCAGCAACGGAAAATTTTGCAGGCAGCTGCAATCAAATGCGACGAGCGGCACAATCTGCATGTCGCGCTCGGCTGCTGCAAGGGCATTATTCCTCGTGCGGAGGCTGCGCGGGGCATTCTTGGCGGCGAAACGCGGGATATTGCGATTCTGTCGCGCGTGGGGTGGCCCATATGCTTTACGGTTATGGGCTTTGCGCCGGATGGAACGGCGCTCCTGTCTCGGCGCAGCGCGCAGGAAGCGGCGCTGGAGCAGATTTTCCGTGAAAACAGGCCCGGCGATATCCTGCCCGCCGTAGTCACCGGGCTTGCGCCGTTCGGTGCGTTCTGCGACATCGGCTGCGGCGCATCCGGACTGCTTGGACTGCGGAATCTCTGTGTATCCCGGCTTACACATCCGGGCGATCTGCTGCGGGTCGGGCAGCGGCTGCCTGTTTTGATCCAGTCACTCGATCCGGCGAGGAGGCGCGTGGCACTGACGCTGCAGGAACTGCTCGGGACGTGGGAAGAAAATGCAGCCCGGTTCCGTCCCGGGCAAAGCGTGCCCGGTGTCGTCTGCGGAAAGACGGACTACGGCGTTTTTATCGCGCTGACACCGAATCTGTGTGGTCTGGCAGAACGAGACGATACGTTGGAGCCCGGCCAGCCGGTATGTGTATACATCAAGGCCATCCACCCCGAGACGCTCAAGCTGAAGCTGACCGTCCTGCATCGGCTGGACGCGCTGCCGCCGCAGCCGCTGCCGTTTACAAAGACACAAGGGCGGCTGGATGTGTGGCGGTACGGAAGCCGGGAGCACGCAAAAAACGTGACGGTGTTTTAACATTTAGGTGCGGCAAATCCGTAAGCATTTCCCAGTTTCAGCGTAGAACCGATGCCCATCGTCCCCTACAGGCGCATACGAATTCGCCGCAATCTTTTGCATAACCGCTGCGTGTCGTCAAACGCGCCTGATAAAGAAGTGAGCGGGGCGGCTTGTGCCGCCCCGCTTGCACGATTCAGGACTTACAGCCAACTCGGGTCAGAGATGAGTTTCTCCCAATACTCGTAGTCGTTGGTCTTTCTGGTGTAGGTGTGGCTGTTGGCAGCCTCCTCAACATCGAGATAGTACCAGGACGTGGTGCTGACGTCATTGAAGGTGTTCAGGCCGTTGAGCAGATCCGAAGTGTTCTGCGGCGCGCGGTTCAGGACACGGTTGAGAATGGCGACCGTCTCAGCGCGGGTGATGTATTTATCAGGCGCGTAGGTCGAACCATAGCCGTTGATCCAGCCGAGTTCATAGGCTCTGGCAATATAGTTTGCCGCCCAGTGGCCCTTGACATCGGAGAAGTTCGTGTAGGCATTTCCATAGGAATTACCGTCGCAGCGGGCAATCATTGCAGCGATCTCCGCACGGGTGATGGGATCGTTCGGACGGAAGTAGCCGTCAGAACCGCCGTTGACGATGCCGAGTTTTGCCATGGTGGACACAGCCGTATTGTACCATGCCTTGGCCGGAACATCTTTGAAGGTGTTGTAGCTGGTGGTATAGGTTCTGCGCGTTGTGTCCGTCAGGAGGCGGTAGAAGATGGAGGCCGCCTCGGCACGGGTGATGGTCGCGTTGGGCTTGAACGAGCCGTTGGGATAGCCCTTGATATAGGCATAGTGGTCTTCGCCGTTGAGCATGTATGGAACAGTGCTCGTGGTCTTCGACCACATGGCGGTGAAGGTGTAGGTACTGCCGGACTTTGTCAGATCCCAGCCGTAGAAGGTATAGCCGGTACGAGCCGCATCGGAAAGCGTATAGTCCTTGTCAATCTTGAACGACTGCTTATTTACGAACGGCATGTTGTTCAACCGGGCCGAGCCGCCGTTCGGGTCGATCACGATGGGGGTGTCAATGTAGAAACGGGCGTACTCGCTCTTAGCGTCGTCATAGTCATAATAGAAGACATCATATGTCTCAGACGCGCCCTTCTTTGTCCACATAGCGGTGAACGTGTAGGTATCGCCGGACTTTGTCAGATCCCAGCCGTAGAACGTATAGCCAACGCGTGCCGCATTGGAGAGCGTGTAATCCCGGTTAATCCGGAACGACTGCTTGCTCGAGAACGGTGTTTTGTCCAGACGGGCAGCGCCGCCGTTCGGGTCAATTACGAGAAGGGTATTGGCATCGAAGCGGGCATACTCACTCTTAGCATCGTCATAGTCATAATAGAAGACGCTATACGTCTCCGACTGGCCGCTCTTCGTCCACATAGCGGTGAAGACAGGCTGACCGCTGCGGTCATAGGTCTTATCCCAGCCATAGAATGTGTAGCCGGTACGGACGGCGTCATAGAGCGTCACATTTTTTGTCACGCTCAGCACAGTCTGTCTATCCACATAGGTAGAATCCAGATAGGCCGTGCCGCCGTTCGGGTTGACGGTAACGGAGCCGCCGTAGGCAAGCGTCTCATCCATAACGCGCGAATAGTCAAAGTCAGAATATGTGATCTTGACGCTGGAAACTGCCCATCTGGCCGTGAACCGGGCACGCACAGTGTCATAATCCCAGCCGATAGACTTCTGCGTGCCCTTGTAGGCGAACGTCAGCGTGCAGGAACGCGTGATCTTGTAGCTGCCGGAAACGGTGATTCTGACGCCATCCAGATAGGCCTCGGTGCCGCCGTTCAGATCGATGTAAACAGAATCGCCTGCGTTGACCGTGACCTTCCATGCCTGCTGGTCACGCGCATCGTTGTAGGTGATCTCACAGGCCGAAACGGTATCGTTGTAAACCGGATACAGAATCAGATTTGAAGAGACAGTGATGTTCTCGCCGGGTGCATAGACGTTGCTGCCGTTCGTTGTCCAGCCCACAAAGGACTTTCCGACAGGAAGCGTCCACGTCAGCGGGAAGTTCTTAATCGCATACACGCCGCCGACATTCACATCAACTATATCGGCGTCCCGCAGGGAAACCTCCGTAAGCTGCCGATAGGTTACAGTGTACGGGCCGGTGGGCGGCGTCACATTGTCCTTCTGCCAAACAGCGTACAGAACAGCGTAGGTGCGTCCGGCAAACAGTTCGGATACGGAAACAGTCTGGCCGTCGTTATAGATCTTCTGGCCGTTGGGGTCGGTGGCCCAGCCGAGGAAGGTGTAGCCATCTCTGGTAAAGTCATTGGCGCGGAGCGTGACTTTGCCAAATGCAACGTCACTCTCTGTGAGCTGCTGCAGTCTTTCGCTGGAACTTCCATAGCTTCCATCGTTTGCTTTGAAGGTGATGTAATTCCGGTCAGCTTCCGAACCGGCGGCCATAGCTGCCGGGATCAGGCCAACTACCATGACAAGGCACAGCAGAAGCGCCACAAAACGTTTTTTCATAAGCAATTCCTCCTTAATTTCATCCCCGGCAGGCGCTTACTTGCCGGGAGCGCATGGTACGCGTGTGGAACCCCCACACGCGCACCGGTTTGCAGGGGCTGCGCGGCGCGCGGTTCCTGCCCATCTTCTATAGATATCGTAGCATAATGGTTTTCAGAACGCAATAGGTGGTTTTCGGGAAACGTCTGCTTTTTCCGGGAAAAATCGAATTTTTAAGAATTCTTAATGAATTTATGTCAACTTGTTTTCCAATTTATGAATAAGGTTCTTTGATTAGGCTGAAACGGAAGTTCAAGCCTTTTCCGCCGCACGGCACACAGCAGAAAAGGCTCGTTCGCGTTTGTTATTCTTCTGTGTCCTCCGGCTCCGGCTTTTCGTCTGCCGGACGGGGCTGCTTGGTCGTGACGACGGCCTCCACGCGGTGGATGGGTGTGCCGAGGGCATAGAATTTTTCCTCATAGCCGGTCATGATGCCGACAGGGCCGTTCGCGTGCAGATCGTCGGTGACGTTCCGCAGCTGTAAAAAACAGCTTTCCATCTCCGGCAGCGACCAGGCGAACAGATTCGCGTTGTCGGTCTTGAAGTGGATCTGCCCGCCAAGCTTCAGCACCTTCTTGTATTTTTCGAGAAAGGTATGGTATGTCAGGCGGCGCTTGGCGTTTTTCTTGCGCGGCCATGGGTCGCAGAAATTAATATAAAGCAGGTCAATCTCGTCGTCGGCAAAAAACTGGTCAATATTCGCCGCATCAAGCGAGACAAAAAAGACATTTTTGAGTCCTTTGCGGATTGCAGCCTCCATGGCAAGGACAAGCGCGTCCTGCACGCGCTCGATGGCGATCAGCAGCACATCCGGCTCGGCCTCGGCTGTCTCGACGGTGAATTTGCCCTTGCCGCAGCCGACCTCGACGCGAAGTTCCCGGCAACTCGGCATCAGGCTGCGCCATTTGCCGCGCAGCGCCTCCGGGTCGTGAATCCAAACAGACTCGCAGGCCTCCATCCGCGGGGCCAGATTGTTTCTTCTTCTCATTCGCATACGCGTTTCCTGCTCTTTCTGAAATGTTGGTGGGGTGGAAACCCTTGTAGGGGCCGATGCCCACATCGGCCCGTTGGGAAGTTGTGAATTCGCCGTAGATCTCCGTGAATACAGTGCATTCTGCCGGGCCGATGTAGGCATCGGCCCCTACAACCACGTTTGGACGTACATACGGATTCGCCGTAGATTCACAAAGGTGCAGCTGCTTTCCGTCGTGCGGAGCACAGAGCCCCGCCCTTGCCGGCTGCGGCTGCTTTAACGGAACGTATTACGGTTCTTCCGGGGTCCTCGGCTTCTTTGCCGGCTTGGGATCGCCGGAGGCGAAGGCCCAGATTTTGTTGAAGAAGGACTTATTGAAGTAGAACAGCCAGACGGCGACAGCGCCCAGGGCAATGGTCAGAAGGGATGAGACACTCACATCGGACAGGAAGTGCATGCCCATACGCAGGCGGGAAACCGCGACAGCAAGCGTCCAGACACCGCCGATGGCCATGAACAGCTTTTCCTTATTGTGCAGACGGCGGTAGAGCGTCGGCAGGAGGATCAGCAGCATGGAGCAGGCGGCGCAGGCCGTGTGGCCGGATGGGAACGAGCGGAACTCGTCAGATGCAACGCCGTCAGCGACAAGCTTTTTCTTGAGCGCTGTACCGGCCTGCCACCAATTTGAAAAATAGGTATCGTTGCCCGTCGCATAGATCAGGCGCATGCGGGCACGGCCCCAGGGAACCTTGATGATATTGATCAGCAGCATGATGCCGACGCAGACTACAATCACTGTGCAGACAAAGCGCAGAATCGTCTTGGTCTGGCACTCACGCGTCAAAAACAGCAGCGCAAACGCAGTGAGCGCATCAATGAATACCGTCACGAGCAGCGCAACTGCCATGGGCAGAGCGGATACGTTGTCCGTCGCCTCATGAACGGCAAGGAACATGCTTGCAAGGGTCAGACAGACGCCGAACGCCAGCAGAATAACGTTCAGTTCCGGGCGGAACTTGGCGCGGTGGACGATCAGCAGAACGCCGCAGCCGGCCAGCAGCGAAAACGCCGGCAGTTCGCCAAAGGCGGCAAAAAACTGGCCGAGCGAACTCTCGTGACCGGGATAGAGGAATTTGGAGATCGGCAGATCCCAAATTGAACCTGCTACCAGCAGAACAAGCAGCACAAGCGAAGCTGTCAGCGCGCAGCGTGTATAAGTACGTTTGAGTTTTTTCATGAATTGCCTCTTTGATTGGTTATTTTTTGACAGTATAGCACAAATGTCCGCAAATGACAAGTTGACGTGTGTTTCAAAAGCTGATATCATCGAAGCGTCAACTGACGCTAGAAAAGAGGGTGCGTTATGAAGCATGTGCAGTTTGATTATGTAAACAGCTTTTCCTGTCTGGCGGGCGCATGTCCGGATACCTGCTGCAAGGATTGGCAGATCATTCTGGATTGCGACGCCATCGCGCGCTACGCTTCCCTGCCCGGTGAACTGGGCGAACAGGTACAGGCGGCAATGGTGACGGAAAACGGCGAGACTCGCTTCCGGGAACAGGATGGGAAGTGCGTCCTGCTGCGCAAAGATGGGCTTTGCCCGCTTCAAGCCGCGTATGGTGCAGAAATGCTCTGCCGCACTTGCTTTACGCATCCGCGCTTTACCGAAGAATACGGGCAGACAGCGGAGTTGACGCTCTCCGCTTCCTGCCCGGAAGCGGCGCGGCTTCTTCTGGAGCACGATGCACCGCTGACGCTGACGGAAACAGACGACGGCGGGCCGGTCGTGCCAAATGATCTTGACCCGGAATTGTACCCGGCACTGTTTGCCGCGCGGGCTGCGTCGATCCGGCTGGCGCAGGATCGCACGAGGCCGATTGCAGACCGTCTGGCCCTCATTCTGCTGCTGGCGCGGCGGGTGCAGCGGCTGCTGGACGAAGGACGGGATGAACTTGTCCCGGTGCTGGCGCGGCGGTTTCTCGGGAAGCGGTATCAAGATCGGAGTCTTGTCCGGCTGGCGCGGCTGCGCAGCAGAAACGGACGGTTCTTCCCGTGTTGGATGGTCCTCAACAACATGGAGCACCTGACGCGCCGCTTTGAAGCTATGCTGGATGCTGCTGTCAGTCAGGAAACGCCGCCCGCTTCCTTCCGGGACGCATTTTTCGTCCAGTACGAAAATCTTACGGTCTATTTTCTATTCCGCTACGCACTCAAGGCCGTAAACGACCGGCAGTATCTGGCGCGGGTCGAGCAGTGCGTGTTTCATCTGCTCTGCCTGCGCGAACTTAGCGCAGATGCTGCAACGGTGCAGGAATTGACTGAAGTGGTGAGTCTGTACAGCAAAGAGGTCGAGCACTCGGCAGAAAATCAGGCGCTGCTGCTGAAGCTTTTCCGGCGAGGGACGCTTCGCTGGCAGTATCTGGCGTCGATTCTGGATCTTTGACCAGCTGTTCACCAGAGGCGGACAAAATTTGCTTCTGTTTTGCCTAGAAACGGACAACTTTTTTCGTGGAAAGCGACGAATTTCAAAATTCTACTTTACTTTCAAGCATTAAAGTGCTACTATAACTAGACCTGAAACCCACCATAAATAAAGGAGATATTCTATCTTGAACAATCGAAATAAACGGTCTGATCCTGACAGCCAGCTTTACAGCGCCATTCTCAAGCTTCAGACTGTTGAAGAATGCTACGATTTCTTTACCGATCTTTGCACTTTCTCTGAACTCAAGGCCATGGAGCAGCGCTTTGAACTGGCAAAGCTGCTGAACGATGGGCTGATCTACAACGACATTTTGGAGAAGACCGGCGCTTCCAGCGCGACCATCAGCCGCGTCAACCGCAGTCTCAACTATGGCATGGGCGCGTACCGCATCATCTTCGACCGCATGAAGGAAGAAGAACAGAAGCAGCAGAAGGAGCAGAAGGAGCAGAAGGCGTGAGCGCATATGAATCGCTTGCGGCCTGCTACGACGAACTGACCTACGATATCCGATACGAAAAGACACTGACCTTTTTTGAGCGGCTGTGCGCGCGGGAGCATGTACAGCCGCATTTGGTTCTGGATCTGGCCTGCGGGACGGGTTCTTTGTCCATGCTGCTGGCCGAGCACGGATACCGGGTGATCGGTGCAGATCTGTCGGAGGAAATGCTGGCTGAGGCAGAACAGAAGGCACGGGACCTGCCGGAGGACATCCGTCCATTTTTTATCTGCCAGCCGATGCAGCGGCTGCGTCTGGCAGAGCCGGCCGACGCGGTCATCTGCGCGCTTGACAGTCTCAATTATCTGATGCGCCCGGATGACTGCCGGAAAACATTTCGGCGCGTATACGACGCGCTGAAGCCTGGCGGGCTGTTCGTGTTCGATATCAACACGCCTGCTAAGCTGCGCGGGTTGGACGGTCAGGTGTTCCTGGACGAGACGGATGATACATACTGCGTCTGGCGGACAGAGTTTGACGCAAAAAAGCGGCTATGCTATTATGGCATGGATATTTTCCGGCTGGGCGGCGCGCACTGGACGCGTTCGTTTGAAGAGCATATCGAATATGCCTACGAGCCGGACGAACTTCTCAGCTGGCTCCAAGAAGCCGGGTTCACGCATGTCCGGCAGTATGGCGACCGCGTGCTGCGCGCACCGAAGCAGGACGAGCAGCGCATTTATTTTTCCGCAAAGAAGGACTGACTATGAAAGACGAACTTGTACGCGCCATGACAAAGGACGGCTTTGTAAACGCCGTCGCCGTCACCACGACCGGCATTGTCGAACGTGCGCGGCAGATCCATAAAACACTGCCGACCGCCACGGCGGCGCTTGGCAGACTTTTGACCGCTGCGTCCATGATGGGCAACATGCAGAAGGTTGACGACGGCTCCATCACGCTCCAACTCAAGGGCAGCGGGCCGCTGGGCCGGCTTTTGGCCGTATCGGATGCCGAAGGCAACGTGCGTGGCTGGGTTGAAAACCCGCAGATTTCCATGTTGGAAAAGACACCCGGCAAGCTGGACGTCGGCGCGGCTGTCGGGGCGGACGGAACACTCACTGTGATCCGCGATCTGCGCATGAAAGAACCGTACGTCGGTACGATCGACCTCGTCTCCGGCGAAATCGCCGAGGATATCACGTCGTATTTCGCCCAGAGTGAGCAGATCCCCACGGCCTGTGCGCTCGGCGTTCTGGTCGGCAAGGATCAATCCGTCACGGCGGCAGGCGGCTACATCATCCAGCTGCTTCCCGGTGCACCTGACGATATCATTGACAAGATCGAGGCCGGCATTCAGAACGCCGGCGCAGTCAGCCGACTGCTCGCGGCGGGAATGGACGGTCAGGTCGTACTGGAAACCGTACTGCACGGATTTGATTTGGAAATCCTCGAAACGCAGCCGGTCGAATACCGTTGCTATTGCTCACGCGACCGCGTGACGCGGACGCTTATCAGTTTGGGCCGCAAGGAACTGCAATCCATTGTTGACGACGGCAAGGACATTCACATCGACTGCCAGTTCTGCGACAAGATCTATGATTACACGCCGGAACAGGTACGGCAGATCCTGAAAGAACTGGACGAATAATTACAAACAGCACGCCCGCTGCGGCGTGCTGTTTCACTACGGAGGAACTATTATGATTGTATCTTACCAGACCGGAATGGAATTTTTGCAGGATAATCAGGCGTACTTGCAGACAAATCCCTATCTCTCCACCTTCTTTACGCTGGATGCCCCGCTTTTGAAGCAGGCAGATAAAATCAACTATGCGCTCCGCTGCGAACAGGGAGACAAGCGGCTGCTGGCCTTGAAGATCGAGCCGTACAATCTGCTGCTGTTCGGCGAAGAAGCCTGTGTACCGGAGCTGCTGCGGTTCCTGTTTGACGGTGGCTATGAGATCAAAAATTATCTCTGCGCGTCAGAACTTGGCTATGTGCTGATGCAGAAAATGCAGTCGTATGGACGGTGCTATGAAGAGGCGCTTGCCATGGACTTTATGGAGGCGCGGAGCATCACCGAGCCGTCCGCACCGGAGGTCGAGACAGCCCGGGAAGACGATCTGGACGAGATCTTTGACTGCGCGCAGCGGTTTGTCTCTGACTGTGGGCTGCTCGATAAGCCGGAAAAAGAGCCGTTCCGCAAGATTTTGGATTCGTTCCGGATCATCCGTGCCGACGGAAAGATTGTCAGCATGGCGCGCATTGCACCGGCTACACAGGACGATCTGCGGCTCGTGCTTGTCTACACGCGGAATGAATACCGCGGGAAGGGTTACGCACGCAAGGTCGTCAACAGCGCCAAAAATGAGATTTTGACGTCCGGGAAGCGTGCAACACTGAACGTTGATCGGAAAAACCCGGTTTCGTATCATCTGTACCTGTCGCTTGGGTTTGAGCGGATGTTCTCGCAGGGGGAATTCAGGCGAGTGGAATAGGATAAAAACGGTAGGAACTGCTCGATATGAAAAATCAAAAAATGCGTTTAATAATTGGCGTTGTGCTGGGCGTCGTGGTCTTATTTTATATCGGCGCGATGTTTGGATTCTTCCCATTTACGATTTGCGACGATCTGGTTATACGGGCAGTCGCCTTCTGCACATTGATCATCTGTCTGGTCATTGCGGTTTGTACCTGTTTTATTATTGATTTCTTAGATAAAAATAGCACTCTGCAGGGGCCGATGCCCACATCGGCCCGTTAGGAAGTTACGAATTCGCCGAAGATCCCCGTAAAAACGGTGCATTCTGCCGGGCCGATGTGGGCATCGGCCCCTACGACCAAATACGCAGATGCACCCGGATTCGCCGAAAATTTCTATAGAACAACTGCATCCTGCCGGGTGGAGCAGAGCCCCGCCCCTACCAACCTTTTGCATCAAAACAGCCACGTCCGGTATGGGCGTGGCTGTTTTGGTTATTCAAGCTCGAATGCACCGGTGTAGAGTTGGTAATAAGTGCCCTTCTGGGCAATCAGGTCGTCGTGCGTGCCGCGTTCAATGATGCGGCCATGGTCGAGCACCATGATCGCGTCGGAGTTCTGCACCGTTGACAGGCGGTGGGCAATGACGAAGACCGTGCGTCCCTTCATCAGTGCATCCATACCGCGCTGCACCAGAAGTTCTGTGCGCGTGTCGATGGAACTGGTCGCTTCGTCAAGAATCATAACAGGCGGGTCGGCCACTGCCGCGCGGGCGATGGACAACAGCTGCCGCTGGCCCTGCGAGAGATTTGCGCCGTTGGCCGTAAGCATGGTGTTGTAGCCGTCCGGCAGGCGCGTGATAAAATCATGCGCGTTGGCAAGCTTCGCCGCAGCGATACATTCCTCATCCGTTGCGTCAAGCTTGCCGTAGCGGATGTTGTCCATAACCGTGCCGGTAAACAGGTTCACGTCCTGCAGCACAATACCGAGTGAGTGGCGCAGATCGGCCTTTTTGATATGGTTGATGTTGATGCCATCATAGCGGATCTTGCCGTCGGCGAGATCATAGAAGCGGTTGATGAGGTTCGTGATCGTAGTCTTGCCTGCGCCTGTTGCACCGACAAATGCCAGCTTCTGGCCGGGCTTGGCATAGAGCGTAATGTCGTGCAGGACCGGCTTTTCAGGGTCATAGGCAAAGTCCACGTCAAAGAAGCGGACATCACCGCACAGCTTCACCAGTTTCGCTTCGCCGTTCTCCTGCGGGCACTTCCATGCCCAGACGCCGGTGCGCACGGCACTTTCCGTCAGTGTACCGTCCGCCGCTTCCGACGCATTGACCAGCGTAACGCGGCCATTGTCGTCCTCGGGCTTCTGGTCGATGAGTTCAAAGACGCGGCTTGCACCTGCAGCTGCCATGACGATGGCGTTGATCTGCTGGGAAACCTGCGAGACATTGCCGGTAAATTGCTTCGTCATGCCGAGGAACGACGCAACGACTGCAATTTTCAGCGGTGCAAGCATGCTGCCCGTCTCAAGCAGGTTCTGGAAGGACAGATTCGGGATGCTTCCGCCCGAGCAGATGAGAGCGCCGCCGAGGAACGCCGTGAGCACATAGAGGATATTGCCGATGTTGCCCATGATGGGCATGAAAATATTCGCGTAGCGCTGGGCATGGTTGGCGTCGCTGAACAGCTGGTCGTTGATGGCATCAAAATCGCGTTCCGCGGCTTCCTCATGGCAGAAAACCTTGACGACCTTCTGGCCGTTCATCATCTCTTCGATATAACCTTCGACCTTGCCGAGGGACTTCTGCTGGCTGAGGAAGTATTTGGCCGATCTGCCGCCGACGTTCTTTGTCACCTTCGTCATGCAGAAGATACCGAGGAAGACGATGAGCATCAGCGGGATGGAGAAAAAGAACATGAACAGCAGCAGGCCCAGAACCGTCAGCCCCGCAGCAAACAACTGCGGCAGGCTCTGCGAAACAAGCTGGCGGAGCGTGTCGATGTCGTTCGTATAATAACTCATGATATCGCCGCGGCTGTTCTGGTCGAAATAGCGGATGGGCAGCTTCTGCATGCCGGCAAACATGCGGGTGCGAAGCTTATGCAAAAAGCCCTGTGTCACATGCGCCATCAGCTGTGTATAGACCGCAGTGCAGGCAAGACCCACAAGGTAGATGCAGACCATGGTGACGAGCGCATGCAGAATCTTTCCGCTCACACCATCCCAGCCGAGACGCAAGCCATCTTCAATGTAGCTGGTGATGGTTTCAATATAGATCGCGGGCAGAATGCCGACGATCGCGCTGATGATGATGCAGACCATAACCGCAATCAGCATGGCAGGATAATCCTGAAACAGCATCCGGATCACTCTGCCGAGCGGCTTGAGATCTGCCTTTGCGCCGACCATCGGCGCGCGGGGCGCTCTTCCGGGATGATTAGCCATTGTCCGCACCTCCCGTTCTGTTCTGGGAATAATAGACTTCCTGATAGATCTGGTTCGAGGAAAGAAGTATCTCATGTGTGCCCATGCCGTTGATTGCACCGCCGTCAAGCACAAGGATCAGATCAGCGTCCTGGATGGAGGAAATGCGCTGGGCAATGATGAACTTCGTCGTCTCCGGGATCTCGGTGCGCAGCGCAGCGCGGATCTTCGCGTCGGTTTTCGTATCGACGGCAGAGGTCGAATCGTCGAGAATCAAAATCTTCGGCTTTTTCAGCAGCGCCCGCGCGATACACAGCCGCTGCTTCTGGCCGCCGGAGACATTCGTACCGCCCTGCTCGATGTAGGTGTCGTATTTGTCCGGCATCTGCTGGATAAACTCATCCGCGCAGGCCAGTTCGCAGGCGCGCTGCAGTTCCGCATCTGTCGCATTCGGGTCGCCCCAGCGCAGATTTTCCTTGATTGTGCCGGAGAAGAGCACGTTTTTCTGGAGGACGACCGCGACCTGATTGCGGAGCGTTTCAAGATCGTACTCGCGCACGTCACGCCCGCCGACCCTCACACTGCCGCCCGTCACATCATACAGACGGCAGATCAGCTGCACCAGCGTCGTTTTGGCCGAACCGGTACCGCCGATGATACCGACAGTCTGACCGGACTTCACATGGAAGTCGATATCGGACAGCGCACTGCGTTTCGCAGAAGCGGAATATTTGAACTCCACATGCTCAAAGTCCACGTCGCCGTTTTCAACCTCGTAAACCGGATTTTCCGGGTTTTGCAGGCTGCTCGTCTCATCGAGCACCTCGCAGATTCGCTTGCCGGAGGCCTGTGCCATGGTGAGCATGACGAAGATCATGGAGAGCATCATCAGGCTCATAAGAATCTGCATGGAATAGGTAATCATGCTGGTCAGACTGCCCACGCCGAGGTAGGTGCCGCCGGACATAATGATAAACTTTGCGGCGAAGAAGGAGATGAGAATCATCGACGTGTACACGCAGAACTGCATGACAGGGCTATTGAGCGCAAGAATCTTTTCTGCCTTCAGGAAGTCCGCACGCACCGAATCGGATGCAGCGGAGAACTTCTGCGTCTCATAATCCTCGCGCACAAAGCTTTTGACTACGCGCATGCCCTGCACATTTTCCTGCACAGAGTTGTTGAGGGCATCATATTTTTTGAAAACTGCCTTAAAAAGCGGCATCGCACTGCGAATCATGAAAAACAGCGCAAAGCCGAGGATCGGAACGATCCCTGCGAAAACGAATGCAAGCCGCTTACCCACGCGGGCAGACATGATAACGGCAAATACGAGCATCATCGGCGCACGCACTGCGATCCGAATCAGCATCATGAACGCATTCTGAATATTGGTCACGTCCGTCGTCAGCCGGGTAACGAGAGAGGACGTGGAGAACCGGTCGATATTCGCAAACGAAAAGCCCTGCACCTGATAAAACAGATCGTGGCGCAGATTTTTTGCAAAGCCTGCAGCAGCCTCCGCCGCGAACCAGCCGGAAAGCGAACCAAAACCCAATGAGAGCATCGCAATCACAAACAGCCTGAGGCCGTAAAACAGAATCGTCTGCATCTCGCAGCCATTTTGGATAGAATTGATGAGATCGGCTGTCAGCAGCGGGATGGTGCATTCGCAGACGACCTCGCCCACCATACAGGTCGGCGTCAGAATGGTCTGCTTTTTGTATTCCCGGATGCAGGCAGAAAGACGTTTGATCATACCTCGGATACCTCCATTCCCTGTGTTGTACGCAGATTTTCTGCAGCCTGATCGAGCAGACGGCGCAGCGTCTGCTGCTCCTCACTGCTCATGCCGGAACACATGACGCATTCAAGCGTTTCAAATGCCTGCCCAACGGCGGCATCACAGCGCCGTGCGCGGTCCGTTAATCGGATACGCTTGCAGCGCCGGTCGGCCCGATCCGGTTCAAGCACGACAAAATCCTTCGCCTCCAGCCGCTGAAGCACGCCGGAGACAGTCGGATGCGTCAGATGAAAACGCTTTTCAATATCCTTGGGGTAGACCTGCTCGCCCTCGTGCAGCACCAGATAATGCAGGATAAACGACTGCGTTGACGTCAGATCGAGCGCGAGGAACTGCTGATCCATGTACTGCGTGATGCGGTTGCTGAGATGCCGCAGACGCGGACCGAGATTCTGAGAACAGTCCTTCATCGGAACCTCCTATATTCCAAAAATGTAGCGTGCTACCGTTTTCGGTAGCACGCTACATTTTAGCAGATTTTATGAAAAAAGCAAGTGGCAGTTTCACCAATCTCCCCTATTCTACCATCTGGTGCGGCAGGCAAAGTGCATGAAATCAGCCCTACAGCTGCGACACACGCAAAGGCGCGCAGCCGATTTCTGCGAAGCGGAGTAAGCACACACTGTTCGTGCTGAAACTGATACCTACAGAGTCTCAGCAAATTCGTACTGCCTCTTCTCCTCATTCTTTTCCGGCAAGACGGAACAGCGTGGGCCGCCGGAGGCGCGATTTTGTCTGCCCTGCGTGCGCAGAAAAACCGGCGCGTTTTCAAACGCGCCGGGCAAAAATGCTTCGTTTTAGTTGCGGTTAAAGATCTTGAAGATCTCGTCGATATCGTCGATATCCTCCTGTGCCTGGCTCTTGCTGGCACTGGTCTTCTCCTGCGCAGCGGAGAATGCGCCGATGGGCTTTGCGGGCGACTGACGCTTCTCGGCAAAGCCAGTGGCGATAACGGTCACGCGCATCTCATCCTGAAGTTCGTCGTCAAACGCGGCGCCAAAGATGATGTTCGCATCCGGGTTGGCAGCTTCCATGACGATGTTGGCAGCTGTCTCGACGTCGTCGAGGCCAAGGTCGTGTGAACCGGCAATGTTGATGAGAACACCGGTTGCACCGTTGATGGACGTCTCAAGCAGCGGACTGGAGACGGCAGCCTGCGCAGCCTGCTCGGCCTTGTCGCGGCCTGTAGCGGAACCGACACCCATATGTGCCTGACCCGCGTTGCGCATGATGGCGGAAACGTCGGCAAAGTCGAGGTTGATAATGACGTTCTCGCTGTAGCCAACGAGTTCGGAGATAGAACTGACAGCCTGCTTCAGAACATCGTCGGCAATGCCGAATGCGTTGGCGAAGGTGATTTTCTGGTCGGTGACGAATTTCAGGCGGTCGTTCGGGATGATAATCATGGAATCGACCTTATCGGTGAGGTTGGCAATGCCGGCCTCGGCCTGTTTCATACGGTTTGCACCTTCAAAGCGGAAGGGCTTCGTCACGACGGCGACAGTCAAGATGCCCGCGTCGTGCGCGACCTGCGCAATAATCGGCGCAGCGCCTGTTCCGGTACCGCCGCCCATACCGGCGGTGATGAAGACCATGTCGGTGCCCTCGAGCACCTGAGAAATGAGCGCTTTGGATTCCTCGGCGGACTTCTGGCCGATATCCGGCTTAGAGCCTGCGCCCATGCCGCCGGTCAGCTTTTCACCGATCTGCACTTTGTTTTTGCACTTGGACTTTTCAAGGTCCTGCTTATCCGTATTGACTGCAACGAACTCAACGCCCTTGACATCGGACGCGATCATGCGGTTGATAACATTGTTGCCGGCGCCGCCGACGCCAATGACTTTGATCTTGACTACCTTATCTGCTGTATCTGCCATTTGTCTTCCTCCTGTATATCTCACAGCCCACAACTGCATCGTTTTAGATTATGTCTACTTTATTCTATCTCGAAAAAGGATGTGCGTCAATAGAAAATGCGGAAAAATTCAGCAAAAAATGCGGATTTTATGGTTTGCATGCCCTCGGTTCAGGCTGCTGGCTGGAAGGTAGCCCTTTTCTGCGTGGCCTGCGTCAAATCGATAGTTCCAGCCTGAAATTCGCTGAGTTGGTCGAGAATGGAGCAAAGATAGCGGATCTTGTACGCCATTTCGTCAGTTCCGCCGAGTTTAATCTCGTAGCGGTCGTCATACCAGAGCGTCATGTCGTATTCCTTTTCGACATCGATCACACGGATATGCTCCAGAAGGCCGGTGCCGTCCAATTCCTTCATCACGTCCAGTGCAGCAGCCAGCGCCGTGGGCGTGGGGGAGGAAACAGAATCTCCTGCCGTGGGACTGGAAATGAGAAGGCCGTTGATGTGCGGATTTTCATTGAAGGCAGCAGGTTCGATGCGCTCAAGCGCCTTGCCTCCGGGGCCGATGAGCCAGCAGGCGTTCGTATCCGTCATGACAGCAAAGGAAATGACGCTTTCCCGCACCTGAATGATGATGCCGTCCGGCAGACTGCGGGCGATGGAAACATCCTCGACATACGGAAGCGCAGCCTTGATATTGCCGACGGCCAGCGCTTTATTGACTGTCAGAAGGTTATCACCCTGCTGGATCTGCGAGGCTTCAATGATCTGGTCGGCGGAATAGACCGAGTTACCCTGCACCTCAATGGTATTGACCTTGAAAAAGATTGCAACACCGAAGACAATCGCGGCGACAACAGCGAGCATGATGAGGAGTTTGCCAAGCGCGCTGCTGCGCACCTGACGGGCCTTGCCTGCGGCGCGCGCTTCCCTATTCGCTTTGCTTTGCTTCGTGCGCATGTTGCATTCTCCTTCGGAGGCTCAGAATATACAAAGTATATCACATCTTTTTGGGGATTTCCACTGTTTTCAGGCGAGCGCCGACGCTTTGCAGCGCGTTCTCAAGAGTATCATATCCCCGTTCGATGTGTTTTACTCCAAAAATGGTACTGTCGCCCTCGGCCTGCATGGCCGCGAGCACCAGCGCTGCGCCGCCGCGCAGATCCTCCGCGAAAAGCTGCGCAGCATGCAGCTGCGGCGTTCCGTTCAGACAGACGGTGTTTCCGTCCGAATACAGCCGCGCGCCAAGCTTCTTGAGTTCTTGGACATAGCCGAAGCGATTTTCAAAAATCGTCTCGGTAAAGGACGTTTGTCCCCTTGCGCACAGCTGCGCGGAGAGCAGCATCGGCATCGCGTCGGTTGGAAAGCCGGGATACGGTCTTGAAACGACCGGACCGCAGGTTGCCAGCGGGCTGTCGCGGAAAATTTGAATTGTGTCATGTGAGCAGGAAATCCGGCAGCCGCTTTCTGTGAGCGCGTTCAGAACAGGGTCTGCAAGACGCGGATCTGTCCTGCGCAGCGTCAGCGCGCCGCCGCAGGCGGCGCAGGCGCAAAGAAACGTCGCAGTTTCAATGCGGTCAGGAAGGATGGTATAGGTCGCACCGGTGAGCGGCAGGCTGCCCTCAACAATCACGCAGCCTTTGCCTGCGCCTGCGATCTTCGCGCCGCAGGCAGTCAAAAAACCAGCCAGATCGACAATCTCCGGCTCACAGGCAGCATTTTCAATCACAGTGACACCCTCTGCTCCGACAGCAGCCAGCATAGCGTTTTCTGTTGCGCCGACACTGGGGCCAGGCAGTGTGATTTTTGCGCCGGTCAGCCTTCGCGCGCGGCAGTGAATGGTATCGTCCGTCTCCGTGACCTCTGCGCCGAGCGCGCGGAAGGCAAGCAGATGATAGTCCACCGGCCTCGCCCCGATGGGACAGCCGCCCGGCAGACTCAACGACGCTTCGCCCTGTCTTGCGAGCAGCGCGCCGAGAAACAGGCTGGACGCGCGCATGGATGCAGCCAGTTCCGGCGGGACGGAGTGACCGGCGCAGCCGCGCGGGTCTATGTAGACGCTTGCGCCCCGCCGCTCGGCCGCACAGCCGAGGCTGCACAGGATGGCAAGCGCGTGCGTCACGTCGAGAATATCTGGACAGTTATGCAGAACACACGGCGTTCTGCACAGAAGCGTCGCGGCCAGAATGGGCAGGACGCTGTTTTTTGCTCCGTGGATCGTCACCTCACCGGAAAGCGGAGGCGATTTGGACACAAGCAGCGCTGGCATGGGCATTCCTCCAAAACACAGGAATTTTCCCCATCCTATGCGCTGTGTGCTGTGTGCGTGTCAGTGCTTTGCAAGGTCGAGTGCGGTCTGATAAATGCGCTCGGCTGCATCGACCACAGCCATATCCCGGGCGCTGGCACGCATGGCGCGCATCCGTCCGGCATCTGAAAGAATCGCTTTTGCCGTCTCATAGAGGCTTTTCCCGTCGCAGTCGGCTTCGCGGACGACTGCGGCCGCGCCGGAGCGTTCAAGCACCCGGGCATTCTTTTCCTGATGGTTGCCGGTCACGTTCGGACTCGGCACCATGATGCAGGGCGTTCCGCTGGCACAGACCTCGGCAATGGTCGCCGCACCTGCGCGGCAAACGATCAGATCCGCCGCTGCCAGCACCTGCGGCATGTCATAGATGTACTCGCGCATGTCAATGCGCGGATGTGCAGCAAGGTCAACACCCAGTTCTTTGACATACTCCGGCATCCAACGCCAGCCGAACGAGCCGGTCGCGTGGATGTGATGAAAAGGCGTGTTCTCCTCGCATTCGCACTTCATAAACTGGGCAATTTTTTTGTTCATTTCCCGTGCACCGAGGCTGCCCCAGCAGGAGACGACGAGCGGCTCTTCGCCGAGGCCCAACGCCTGCCGGGCCTCCTGCCGCTTGGCAAAGAGGAATTCCTCCCGCACAGGTGTTCCGGTCAGGAGGACCTTTTCGGGTTCCGGGTAATGCTCCCGGCTGGACTCGAAAGACACCATAACACGGCTGGCCGTACGCGCAACAAGCTTTGTCGTCAGGCCCGGAACGGCATTCGATTCGTGTACGCAAGTCGGAATGCCAAGCTTCGCGCCCATTTTCAGAGCCGGGAAGCTGGCGTAGCCGCCAGTACCGACGATCACATCGGGCTGAAACTCCTTTAGAATTCGCTTTGTTTTTGAAAACGTCGCAGCCATGCGCTGCACGGTCACGAGATTGTGCCAGACCGCAGCAGGGGTCAGCTTGCGCTGATAGTTGGAAATTTTCACAGTTTCCAGCCGGAATCCTTCACGCGGGACAAGTTTGTTCTCCATGCCGTCCTCTGCGCCGATAAAGAGAATCTTGCAGTCCGGCTGCCGCTCACGAAACATGCGGGCAACTGCAATAGCGGGATAAATATGCCCGCCCGTGCCGCCGCAGGTAAAGACGATATTCATTCGCTTCCCTCCCTTACAGAAGCTTATTGTCATTCTGCCGGGAAACGGCGAGGACAATGCCGGCTTCAAACAGCTGCATCAGAAGCGCCGTGCCGCCGTAGGAGAAGAACGGAAGCGAGATGCCGGTAGCGGGCAGGAAGTTGGTCACGACACCGATATTGAGGAAGGTCTGAAGCGCAATATGCGTGGAAATACCGGCGGCAAGCAACGCACCGAAACGGTCGCGCGCGTGCATGGCGATATAATAGCCGCGCACGATCAGCAGAACAAACAGCAAAATCACGACGACGGCCCCGACAAAACCGAGTTCCTCACAGAGAATGGGGAAAATATAGTCGTTATGTTCCTCGGGCAGATACAGGTACTTCTGTCGGCTTTTGCCGAGGCCGAGGCCCATCAGGCCGCCGGAGCCGATGGCATAGAGCGACTGCAGAATCTGATAGCCGTTGTCCGTCGGGTCTGAAGCAGGATCGCGCCAGGCTGTGATGCGGCTTCCGGCGTAGCCCTGCGTTTTGAGGTAGATCACCATGAACACAGCAACCGCCACACCACCGAGGGCAAACCATTTGATCTGCACACCGCCCAGAAACAGCATGGCTGCTGCGAGAAGCAGCATGATAAGGATGCAGGAAAAATGGCGTTCCAGCGCGACAAGGCCGCATAGGACGATCATGATTGCGCCGAAGGGTGCAATGCCGTAGCGGAAGGTGCGCATTTTATCACGAGTGGTCGAGATCATGGCGGAGAAGGTCATGATAATGGCGATTTTTGCAAGTTCCGAGGGCTGGAAGCGGATACCCGCAACCTCGATCCAGCGCTTCGCACCGTTGGCCGTCGAGCCGATGATCGGCACGAGCATCAGAAACACAACGGAAACACCAAGAATAATAAACGACGCGCTTCGCCACAGCTGATAGTTCAAGCGGCTGACAAACAGCATGCCGCCGATACCGGCGACGGCAAAGATCGCCTGCCGGGCGAAGTAATAGGTAGAATTGCCTTTCAGATAATACGCGCGGGCGTAGGAGGCCGAGAAAACCATGACAACACCGATCAGCACAAGCAGCACCGTCAGTGCCAGAAACGGCAGATCGAGCAGGCCGCGCTCGTCGAGCAGCACCTTGTCCTTTGTTTTGGGCGGCTGCGGCAGACGCTCCGACTCGGGAACCTGCGGGACTTCATACAGCCGTGTTATGCCGTCCGAACGGCTTGCCATAGGGGGTCGCTCCTTTCTGAAGCTGCGGTATCTTAATACCGGTTCATAACGCCGAGATACGCCAGCACGCACATGATAAGCGTGATCGCGGTGAAGACGAAGACGATTTTTTCCTCTTTCCAGCCGCACAGTTCAAAGTGGTGGTGGATAGGAGTCATTTTGAAAATGCGCTTGCCATGGGTCAGCTTGAAATAGGTGACCTGCAAAATGACGGAAAGCGTCTCACAGAGATAGATGATGCCGACGAGAATCAGAATCAGCGGCATATCGAGCGCAAAGGCCATGCCGCAGACCATACCGCCGAGGAACAGCGAACCGGTGTCGCCCATGAAAACCTTGGCAGGATGGAAGTTATAGCAGAGGAAGCCTGCAAGGCCGCCCGCAACGGTCGCGGGAAGCAGCGCCAGCGTCGTGCGGCCATAGATATAAGAGGTCGCGGCAAAGAAGACCATGACCGGGATGGTCACGCTGCTGGAAAGGCCATCGACACCATCCGTCAGGTTGACGGCATTGACGCAGCCGACAATGACGAAAGCCGCAAAGACCATATAGACAGCCGTCGGAATTTCAAGGTCAAGATTCCAGAACGGAATATAGAGGTCGCAGGACAAATCGCCGCTGTTTTTCAGCACAAACAGGAACACGACGGCCACGACAAGCTGCAGCAGGAACTTCTGGATAGCGGTCAGGCCGAGATTGCGCTTGAGTTTGACCTTGACAAAATCATCCGCAAAGCCGACAAGCCCGTAGCACAGCGCAAGGGCCAGCACATACAGATGCGTATAGTCGCGGTTTTCCGTCATGCTCTTCCAGCCGAAGCCAACCGTACACAGAATGATTGCAGCGATGAACATGATGCCGCCCATGGTCGGCGTGCCAGCCTTGGTGTTATGCCACTGCGGGCCGACCTCACGGATAGACTGGCCAGCGTGCAGTGCGCACAGCATGGGAATGACAAAACGGCCAAACAGCAGCGTCAGCAAAAACGAAGCGAGCGTCGCGCCCAGAACGATAAAAAACATTGCATCCATACAGGATTCCTCCGAGACTCTCTTTATTCCTCTTCTTCCTTGAAAAACAGCGCAAGGGCCTTTTCCATCCGCATGCCGCGGCTGCCCTTGAATAAGATCACATCGCCGGGACGGGCACGCATCTTGAGCATATGGGCCAGTTCCTCATGCGTGTCGAAATGCTCGATCAGCTTCTGCTTCATGCCGCCGGTGATTGCGCCGGAAACCATGCGCTCGGCGTTGATGCCGTAGGTGTAAAGTACATCCGCCTTTGTAGCCGCAATACGGCCGATGCGGTAATGCTCCGCGGCAGAACGGTTGCCAAGTTCCAGCATATCGCCCAACACCGCAATGCAGCGGCCGTTCGTGCGCGAACGGAAACCCGCAAGGATCTCAAGCGCCGCCTCCGTCGATTCCGGGCCCGCGTTATAGCAGTCCTCAATGATGGTAAAGCCGTCGCGCTCATAGATTTTCTGACGCATGCCGGTATTGTGGAAGCTGGAGATCTGCGCCTGAATCGTCTCGGGCGGGACCTTCAGGAGCAGGGCTGCCGTAACGGCGGCCAGCGTGTTATAGACCGTATGGCGGCCCAGAACCGGCACGAACAACTCGAAACGGTGGCCGAAACCGCTGACGACAAAGCGCATGCCGTCGTCAAGTTCCTGAATGTCAGTTGCAAGCACGTCGCAGGCATGGTTCTCAATCTGTCTCTTATACACATCTCCGAGCCCACGAGACCGGAGCCTATCTCG